>ERZ1022756.21-NODE-21-length-68446-cov-24.292085_pt1 | contig 68446 bp, 68 predicted proteins | sample MGYA00520902_ERZ1022756 | MGnify/ENA primary metagenome ERZ1022756 (study PRJEB33162, sample SAMN09537601) | freshwater metagenome | isolation source: freshwater | place: Canada:Alberta | collected 2017-07 | study: EMG produced TPA metagenomics assembly of the...
AGCCAGCATCTCGTGGCCGACCATGAATTTGCGCACCTCGGCCGAACGCAGCAGCGGCCGGTGGAAATGCGCGTGAGGGTGCGGGTTGCAACACCCCAGCCGCAGCTTCGGCCCGCAGCAGCAGATCATCATTGTCGCTGTCGCCCGTCGCATCATCGGCAAGCGCAGGGAAATCATTGTCGAAGACGTAAACGCCGTCATTGGCCGGGTTTGACTCGCGCCCGACGCGGACATTGCCAGGACACAGGTAGCAGGCAGGGTCATTAGCGGGCGGCGGCTGATTTCACCCTGCCACGGCCGGCCCATGCGCTGGGGCGAGACCTGCACCCATCCGCCCATCAGCGGATTGAAGCGCCAGTGCGGACGGGCAAGGGCGGCGATGACGCTGGTCACCAACGTCACCACCATGAAGTCGATATAGTGAAGCGCGATCATGCCCGCAGGCTGGGCAATGAAGCTGTAGCCTGCATAAAGCGCAAAGCCCCACACCACCGCGACAATCGCCGCGCTAATCCTCCGCCAGCAGGCGCGCGTAGTGATCGCGTAGCGTTTCGGTGCCATATTCCGGGGTCATGGCGGCAGAATACTCCCCCGTCGCCGGGTCGAGCACCAGCATTGATTCCGTGGCATAATAATGCGCGATCCGGGCGTACTCGGCTTTCTCAGCCAGCCAGTCCGAAACCCCTGCGCCAAAGCCCAGCACGCGCTCGGCAGAGGTGAACAATTTTGGCGATACGGATTTAAAGTGCGCCGGCCTGCCCGCCATCTCGCACAGCAATTCGCCCTGTTGCCGCAAGGTGATCGCCGGGCCGGGACCACCGATGGGCAAGATCTGGTCCGCCATGTCAGGGTTATCGATGGCCGAAGCGATGAAGCGCGCCAGATCATCGTCGCTGATCGGTTTGCAGCGGGTCAGATCACCATCCCCGAAGATCAGGAAGGGCTTGCCCGCTTTCACGCGTTTTACCTGACCCGACAGCGACTTGAAGAAGGCGGTGGGGCGGATGATGGTGTAGCCCATGCCGCTCGCCGTCAGCAGCGCCTCGAACGCGAGCTTGGCGTGCTGAAAGGCGAGGCGCGGTTTCTGCACGCAGATCGCCGACAGCAGGATGAACTGCCGCGCATCCACCGCCAGCGCGGCTTCGAGCAGGGCGACATTCGCGCCGTAATCCACTGCCTGCGCATCCTTGGGGCTGCCGCTGCGCGATGCGATGCACGAGATTACCACCTCAGCCCGCGCCCCGGCCAGCGCAGCCGCCAGCGCGCCTGCATCCGCCAGCACCGTGCGGGGCAGAGCCGTAACCTGATGCCCGTCTGCCACCAGACGCCGCAGCACTGCGGCGCCAATCGTCCCGCTCGCCCCGGCAAGGGCAATGCGGCGCGGGGTGATGGAGGCTTGCGTCATGTCCGCACGCTAGCGCACGACAGCACAGCGCAAAAGTGCGAGTTGTCCCCCGCCCGCCACTCGCCCAGCCTTCCGGCAAGGCTTGGGAGAGAGGCGTGCTGCCGGATGAATGATCCTTACACCTATGTCGTGATCGTCAGCGCGCTCGCGCTGCTCGCTTATTATTTCACGCTGCTCAAAGCAGGTCTCGCGCGGATCAAGTTCAAGGTGCCCGCCCCATCGCACGAAGGGCCCGAGGAATATGTCCGCCACGTACGCGCACACCTCAACACGCTTGAACATCTGGTGTTGTTCCTGCCCGGAATGTGGCTGTTTGCCTATGCGGTGAGCCCGATCTGGGCCGCGGCGATCGGCGCGATCTGGCCGCCCATGCGCGTACTCTACGCGCTGGGCTATCATCGGGCGGCGGACAAACGGCAGCTGCCGCTATATATCTCGATGCCGCCGATCTATATTTTCGTGCTCGGCTCGCTGATTGGCGGGATCGTGAAGCTGGTTGGAGGAGAATAGGCGATGGGTGCCGATTATGATCTGGTTATCCGTGGCGGCACGATTGCCGATGGCACAGGCGGCGATCTGATCGAGGGCGATGTCGCCATCGCCAGCGGGCGGATTGCGGCCATCGGACAGGTGAGCGGGTGCGGCACGCAAGAGATCGAGGCGCGCGGGCGGATCGTCACCCCCGGCTTTATCGACGTTCACACGCATTACGATGGCCAATGCATCTGGGCCGAGGAGCTTTCCCCTTCGTCCTCGCACGGGGTGACGACCGCAGTGATGGGCAATTGCGGCGTCGGCTTTGCCCCCTGCCGCCGCGCCGATCACGATATGCTGATCAACGTCATGGAGGGCGTCGAGGATATCCCCGGCGTGGTCATGACCGAAGGGCTGGACTGGGACTGGGAGACTTTCCCGGAATATCTCGACAAGGTGGCAGCCGGCAGGCGGGATATCGACGTGGCCGCCTATTTGCCGCACTCGCCCTTGCGGGTTTACGCAATGGGAGCACGCGGCGCGGCACGCGAAGTGGCGAGCGATGACGATTTGGCGCTGATGCGGCGGCTGACAGCGGAGGCGATGCGCGCAGGCGCGATCGGTTTTGCGACATCGCGCCTCTCGATCCACAAGACCGCTGACGGGCAGGCAATCCCGACCTTCGATACCGACATCGCCGAACTGGAGGCGATCACGCGCGGTATGGCCGATGCAGGGGCGGGAACGTTTCAGGTGGTGCTGGATGCCTTTGTCGGGTGGGACAAAGAATACCAGGTCATCGAGCGGGTGATCGCGTCTTCGGGGCGTCCGGCCACCTTCACCCTCGCCTCAGGTAACGACGCGCCGCCGCGCTGGCGGCGGGTGCTGGAGATGCTGGAGGCGACCAATGCCGGCGGCGGCGTCGCCCATGCGCAGGTCATGCCGCGCCCCATCGGGTTGATCGCGGGCCTTGAATTGACGGTTCACCCCTTCGTGCTGTGCCCAAGCTGGGCGAAGATCGCGCACCTCTCCATTCCCGAACAGGTTGCCGCGATGCGCGATCCGGCCCTGCGCGCGGCGCTGCTTTCCGAAGACTTCGCCTCCGGCCACCCCTTTAACGAACTCGCCCGTAATTGGCGCTGGCTGTTCCCGCTTGATAACCCGCCTGACTATGCACCGCCTGCCCACATGAGCATGGCCGGCCAAGCCGCCGCGCGGGGCTGCACGCCGCAGGAGGTCGCCTATGATCGCCTGCTGGAAACGGAAGGGCGCGGGCTGTTCCTGGCAGCGTTGGGCAACTACGAAAACGCCAGCCTCGCCAGCGCGCATGAAATGTTGCGGCATCCCTATTGCGTCCCCGGTCTCGGCGACGGCGGCGCGCATTACGGAGCGATATGCGATGCGAGCTATTCGACCTACCTGCTGACACAGTTTGTGAAAGGCGATGGCCCGCTAAAGCTCGGCTTGGCGGAGGCTGTGCATATGCTCGGCGCAAAGGCGGCACGCGCGGTCGGCCTGCATGATCGCGGGACATTGACCGTGGGCGGAAAGGCCGACCTTAACGTGATCGATCTCGACAACCTCACCCTCCACCTGCCCGAAGTCGTCCGCGATCTTCCCGCAGGTGGTCGCCGCCTGCACCAGCGCGCCACCGGTTACGAGGCGACCATCGTTGCAGGGGAGGTGATCCGCCGCTTTGACCAATCGACCGGCGCGCGTCCCGGAAAATTGGTGCGCGGGGCGGGATACCTGGCTGCGGCCTAGAACGTCGAAGTGCCGATCCCGCCGTCCACCACCAGAGACTGCCCGGTTACATAGCTGGCCTGCGCAGAGCAAAACATCGCCACCATCGCACCCAGATCCTGTGCATCGCCGAAGCGACCGGCCGGAAGGCGCACCGCACTGATGAACGCGGCAACTTCCTCGTCATAGCTGCGGCCGTTAGCGGCAGCCCGTGGGCCGAGCACCTCCTCGATCCCAGGCGTGTGGTGCATCCCGGGCAGGACGGAGTTAATGGTGACGTTGTGCGGCACCAGTTCCTTCGAGATCGCGTGGCAATAATTGGCCAGCGCTGCCCGCGGCGGGCCGGAGAGCACCCGCATGGCGGCCGGATACTTCGCCGCACCGGTGCTGATATTGACGATCCGCCCCCAGCGGCGCTCCACCATCGGGCCGGTGACCGCCTTGATATAATCGATCGGGCTGAGCAGCGCCGTGGCCACCGACCGTTCGAATGCCTCGCGAGAGACGGTGCGGAAATCGCCTGTAAAAGGCGGCGGAGCGCAAGTCGCCACCAGAATGTCGGGATCGGGGATGGCGGCAAGGATCGCCGCGCGCCCTTCATCCGATGCGTGATCGGCCACCAGCGGATGCACCTTTGCCCCAGTTTCGGCGGCGATCGCGGCGCAGGTTGCCTCAAGCCTTTCGGCCCCGCGCGCGGAGATAAATACCTCCACCCCCTCGCGCGCCAGCGCCAGCGCAGCCCCGCGCCCCATTCCCGCGCTGCCGCCATTAACCAGTGCCCTGCGGCCCGCAATTCCCAGATCCATATCCCGCCCTCAAACGCCTGTCCGGATCACCATTGCGCGAAAGCGGGATGGCGTGAACTGGCGAACTTGCTGGCGGATCAGCCTTCGGTCTGAGCGGCAAGGAGCAAGCCGCTCCCCGCATCAGGCACCGGCACCCAGCCAGCCGGAGCCGGATAGTTCTTCGGAAAAACGCCGACTATCCAGATATGGGTAAAGGCATCACGCGGGAGCTTTGCCAGCGTCGGGGTAAGCTTCGGCAACACCCCGAAGCAGCCGTCGGGATGCACCAGATGGGAGGGATCGCGGACAAATGGCTCGGCCGCGGGGTAATGAACCACCAGCGGGTTCACGCCCGGCTGCTGCCACTGGTCGTTCACAAAGGCGTTGCGCCGCGCCAGCGCGGCCCCGGCTAGGTGATCGAGCGCAGGAAGCCGCCATTTCACCCCGCAGGGCTTGACCACAAAAAACGCGACTTTCGCCCCGCTCGGTAGTTTATCTAGCGCCGGCAGAGCAGCCTGAACCACGCGGTCCTGCTCGATATAGGAGGCGGTCGTGACCGCCATCCGCACCGCGAAGAAGGCAATCGCCACCGCGCCAGCAATGCCCACTGCCTTCAGGCGTGGCCGCACGGGTGCAATCGCCACCAGTCCCAGCGCAAGGCCATAGGGCAGCAAACGCATATCTGCGAAGGCGGAACCGAACACCCTGGTTGGCAAGATAAAGAAGAACGCACCGCACAGCACCGCAGCGATCCCGACCCGCCGATCATAGGCGACAGACCGGCTGAGTAGCGCCCAGCAGAGCAGCGCAGCAATGACCGCAAGCGCACCGAGATCAAGCGGCTCCCACGTCGTGCGCAGCGGCGATATCAGGTAGATCAGCTTGAACGGGAACGACCAGCCCGACATCGCCGCGCCCGAGGAATCCGCGCGCCAGATCACCATCGGCACAACCGGCAGCAGCAGCAGCCAGCACGCAGCAAGGATGCGGCGGACAGCCGTGACCGGATGCACCCGCGCCGCGAAAACCTCCGCCAGCATGGTCGATCCGCACATCAGGCCAAGGAACGCCCAGCCATAGGTGTGGCACACCCAGATCAGCGCGCCCGCCGCCGCCAGCCACAGCTGCGCTGCGACCGTCCGATCCTGTTTGCGGAGCCGCAGCCACACAACATAGGCCAGCATCGCCAACGCCATGCTCAACGCGTAATTGATGAAACCGTAATTGAACGGGTAACCATAAAGCAGCGGGATCGCCGCCAATGCAAAGGGTGTAATGCGGCCGTGCACCTCGCGCGAGACCAGCATTAGGCCAATCGCGCCCAGAAGCTGGGTCACGATCACGACCGCGCGTACCGATCCTTCCAGCCCCAGCAGCGGATGCAGCACCTGCACCAGAATATCGCCGCCCAGATTGCCGATCAGCTTCCACTCATAAGAATAGAAAGGCTGAAGTTCAGGCCTTTGCGACAGCTCGGTCTGCACGGCATAGCGCCCCAGATGGCCATACAGATCGACCAGCGGCGGGAAATCGACCACCAGCAGCGGCAGGATGGTGACAAGGCAGACCAGCAGCACAATCGGCCACCGGTCGAGCGATCCCGCTGAACGCGCCGCGTTGATGGAGGCCGAGGGGGTCATTGCGGAGCTGACGGCTTAAACACAAACCGTTGCGAAAGGACGAAGAATATCACCACATAGGCGGCAATCGCCGGCAATTGCGCAAGCGGATTATCAGCCCCCAACACCGATTGCGCGGCGAGCAGCACCGCCACATTGGCACCGTAAGCGATGGCGAAGGCGGCGAGAAACTTCGCCACCTCGCCCCCCGAAACCGCGCCCTTCAACCCGAAGACAAAGCGCCGGTTCAAGGTGAAGGACAAAACCAGCCCCACCGCATAACCCGCCGCATTCGCGGCAAGCCCGCCAAGGCCCGCCCAGAGCCCGCCGAAGATAACCGCCCAGCCGACAGCGGAATTGGCAAGCCCGGTCAAAGCGAAACGGAACACGCGGGCAATCATCGTCTCAGCGGGCGACCAGCATATATTGCGCGCCCAGCGGCAACCAACCAAGGCCGCGCTCAAGCGGGCGCAGAGGGGCAAGCGGCGCGGGGAAGAACAGCGTCCAGCGCAGCACCACATCCGTGAACCCGGCAGCTCGGAACCGGCGGCGCATTTCCGGCGCGCTGATCAGCACGGCGTTGGCATCGAAGGGGCAGGTCGCAACCGCATGGCGGGTCAGCGGGTTCCACGGGTTGTGTTCGAACAGGATGAACCGGCCCTGCGGGGTCAGCGTGCGGCGGATCTCGCCCAGCAGGCGGATGTGATCCTCGGCCGGGATGTGGTGGAACACGCAGGCGGTGAAGACGAGGTCGAAGGTGCCCCCATCGAACGGCAGCGTCTGCCCGTCATAGCACACGGTCTCGATCGGCCGGATTGCGCGCGCCGCACAATGGGTCAACGAGCGGGACGACACATCGAGCGCGGTCAGCGCAGAGTCAGGGAATTCGCGCTGGAGGTGCGCAATGCAATTGCCCCGCCCTGCGCCGAAATCCATGATCCGCCGCGGCGCTGCCCCCGCCATGACGCGCGCCGCTTCGATCGCCTTGTAGGCCGCGAAGAAATCGGGGTCCTCCCCGCTCAGCTTCACCGAAGCGGCGTGCTGCGCGTCATATTCATCGACATAGGCGTCGAACTCAGCTTGCGACACGGATACCCCCAAGAAGGTCGGCCCGCGCTTCGTATTCAGGGCCGGCTGTCTCGTCCTGAACGGCAACGGGATGGCGGCGCACCTCGGAGATAATGAACAGCGGACGGCGCTTGGCTTCCATATACATCCGGCCCAGATATTCGCCGAACACGCCCAGCACCAGCAGCTGAACACTACCCATGATCAGGATCAGCGCCGCAAGACTTGCCCAGCCCTGCACCGTGCCACCCTGCATCCACACCCCCACCACCCAGATCAGCGACACCAGCCCGGCAATGCCGAACAGCATCCCCAGATGCGAGGCAAAGCGCAGCGGCACCACCGAAAAGCTGGTCACGGCATCGATCGCCAGCGCCACCATCTTGGACAGCGGATAGTTGGTTTCCCCGACCAGTCGCGCATCGCGTTCATAGGGGAAGGCGATCTGGTTGAAGCCGACAAAGCTCACCAGCCCGCGGATGAAGCGATACCGTTCCGGCATGGCGTTAAGCTGATCGACCACCCGCCGCGTCATCAGGCGGAAATCGCCGGTGTCGCGCGGGATAGGGGTGTCGACCATGCTGCCAAGCATCCGGTAGAACAGCGCCGCCGTGCCGCGCTTGAAGGCAGTCTCTCCGTGCCTTTTGATCCGCTGACCATAGACCACATCATAACCCGCGCGGACCTTCTCCAGCATCGGGCCGAGCAGTTCCGGCGGGTCTTGAAGATCGGCGTCGAGCACAAATACGATCTCGCCGCGAACCTGCGTCAGCCCGGCGGTCAGCGCCAGCTGGTGGCCGTGATTGCGCGACAGGTTGATGGCAACAATGCGCGGATCGCGGTCGGCATGGGCGCAGATCGCTGCCCAGCTTGCGTCCTTCGATCCGTCATTGATGAGGATCAGTTCGTAACGATCCGCAAAGATCGCCTGCGCGGACGCAGTTACCCGCTCAACCAGAGCGGCCAGCCCCGCTTCCTCGTTGTAAACGGGGATGACCACGGAAAGATCGCAAGTGGCTGGCTTTGTGTGCGGAACCTGCATGTGCCAGTCCTCCTGAAGCCCGGATCATAGGTAATGGTCAATGGCGCAACCCGCCTTCACCTGCCGGAGACCAACACCCCGCACCGAAGGGCGGTGGTGCCGCTTACGTGACTCGAACACGTGACCCCATCATTACGAATGATGTGCTCTACCAACTGAGCTAAAGCGGCATCCTTGCCCGCGGCCCTAAATCGGGTGGGCCGCGCGCGCAATGCAAAGGTGGAGGCCCGAGCCGGAATCGAACCGGCGTGCGAGGATTTGCAGTCCTCTACGTAACCACTCCGCCATCGGGCCGAGCCTTCCGGGGCTTACGCTCCGGACGGAAGCGGCGCACTAGCGATTCGGCGGGCCAAAGGCAAATGGTGTTTAGCGTCGAGGCACCGCGCCCCGCCTTCCCACCCCCAAATGACGCAACGTCAGTCTGGACTAGGGGCACCGTGCACGGCAAAGCTGGCGGCCATGACCATTGCAAGCTTGCTCGAACCCATCACCGGCCAGCCCGGCCCGGCCCATCTCACCCACGCCGCCGACTGGCTTCAGGGCCGCACGCTTTATGGCGGCGCATCGGCGCTGGTGGCCTACACCATGGCAGTGCGCGCCTTTCCGGGCCTGCCCACTTTGCGCTCCGGTCAGGTCGCCTTTGTCGCGCCGGTCGGTGAGGTGATCGAATTGCGGGCGGAAATCATCCGGCAGGGTCGCAATGTCACGCAGGTGCGCAGCGAAATTCTTAGCGAGGGGCGCGTTGCCCTCACCGCCTTCTGGCTGTTCGGCGAAGGGCGTGAACCTAACGCCGTCCACCCGTCCGCGCTGCCCGAAGACTGGCCCGGCCCGCCCGAAGATCACGAGCCTGTGACCCACAGCTTCGCACCCAGCTTTGTCGCGAAGAATTTTGATCTGCGCCAAGGCCAGAACAAGGGCGGCGATCGCGGTGCAACCGTGCGGCGCTGGGCGCGGCTGACCGAGGAGCACGATCTTGATCCCGTCTCCAAGCTGGTGCTGATGGGCGACGTCATGCCGCCCGGCGCCATGCGGGCGATGCAGCGGGTAGGGCCGATCAGCTCGATCAACTGGTCGTTCAACGTGCTCGATGCGGACAGCCAGTCGCGCGGCGGGTGGTATCTGGCCGAGAACGCCAGCCAGCACGCCGACGCAGGCTATTCATCGGAGCGGCTGCGGCTGTGGGACGCGGATGGCAAGCAGGTGCTGGACGGGATGCAGTGCGTGGCCGTGTTCGGATAGGGCGAAGTTTACAAAGTTTACACGCTGTCAACTTCGCGTTTGAGATATATTTTCAATATTATCATATTGTTAAGGCGATTTTTTCGCCGGGACGAACACATCGGCCCGGGAAAGAACGCGCGCGTTGGTGAAACGTGACGATGGGAAAGAACCGCGCCCGTCATACGTCCGCCGCCGTCCGTAGGAAACGCCCGGCGTAGCGGCACCATAAAAGCAACGAGGCGCCAGGCATTTCGCCCGGCGCCTCGCGCTACTCACTTGGTGCCGTGCTTACTTCACATCGAAGCGGTCAAGCATCATCACCTTGTCCCACGCCTTGGCAAAGTCCGCGGCAAACTTCGCCTCGCCGCCCTTGACGGCATAGGTTTCCGCCACGGCGCGCAGTTCCGAATTGGAACCGAACACCAGATCAACCTCGGTCGCGGTCCACTTCAGCGCGCCGGTTGCGCGGTCACGCCCTTCGTAGATGCCCTTGGCATCGGCCGGCTTCCACGTGTTGCCCATGTCGAGCAGGTTCACGAAGAAATCATTGCTGAGCGTGCCCGGCGTATCGGTGAACACGCCGTGTTTTGCCCCGCCGGTGTTGGCATCCAGCATCCGCATACCAGCCAGCAGCACCGTCATTTCCGGAACCGTGAGCGTCAGCGTGTCGGCCTGATCGACGAGCATCTGCGTCGGCGTCAGGCGGGCCTTGTCGCTGGTGAAGTTGCGGAACGCGTCCGCCGCAGGACGCAGCGCTTCAAAGCTGGCCGCGTCGGTATGCGCACCGGTCGCATCGACCCGGCCCGGGGTGAAGGGCACGGTGACGGTGTGACCGGCCGCCTTGGCCGCATCTTCAACCGCAACCACCCCGCCCAACACGACGAGATCGGCGATCGACACCTTCTTGCCGGCCGCACCGGCGTTGAACTTCGCCGCCACGCCTTCCAGCGCCGTCACCACCTTGGCAACAACGGCGGGATCGTTCAGGCCCCAGTCCTTTTGCGGGGCCAGCCGGATGCGCGCGCCATTCGCACCGCCGCGCATATCAGTATCGCGGAAGGTCACGGCTGATGCCCATGCGGTGCGCACCAGTTCCGACCGGCTAAGGCCGGCGGCGCGGATTGCCGCCTTCAACCCGGCGATATCGCCCGCTTCGATCATGGCGTAATCCGCCTTCGGCAGCGGGTCCTGCCAGATCAGGTCTTCGGCCGGAACCTCCGCCCCGACATAGCGCGCCTTGGGGCCAAGATCGCGGTGGGTCAGTTTGAACCACGCACGGGCGAAGGCTGCGTCCATCGCCTTGGGGTCTTTGGCCCAGCGGCTGGTGATCGCGCCATAAGCCGGGTCATACCGCAGCGCCAGGTCGGTGGTGAGCATCACCGGCGCGTGGGTCACGTTCGGATCATGCGCATCCGGGACAACCTTTACGTCAGCCGCATTGACCGGTTCCCACTGTTTGGCACCGGCCGGGCTGGTCGTCAGCTTCCATTCGAAGGCATAAAGGTTTTCAAGGTAGTTGCTGCTCCACTGCACCGGGGTGACAGTCCACGCACCTTCAAGGCCGCTGGTGGTGGCGTCCTTGCCAACGCCGGTGCCGCACTTGTTTTTCCAGCCGAGGCCCTGCGCCTCCACGCCTTCGGCAGCCGGTTCCTTGCCGACGCAATCGGCGGCTTTGCGCGCGCCGTGCATCTTGCCGATGGTGTGCCCGCCGATGACCAGCGCGGCGGTTTCTTCGTCGTTCATGCCCATCCGGCCAAAGGTGGTGCGGATTTGCTGGGCGGATTTGAGGATATCGGGGTTACCTGCCGGACCTTCGGGATTGACGTAGATCAGGCCCATTTCCGTGGCGGCGAGCGGGGTATCGAGGTTCGCGCCTTCGGCGTTGCGTTCCGATGTCAGGAACTTGGTTTCCGGCCCCCAGTAAACCAGTTCAGGCTCCCACGCGTCAGCGCGGCCACCGGCAAAGCCGAAGGTTGTAAAGCCGGTGTTTTCCAGCGCGACATTGCCGGCCAGGATCATCAGATCGGACCACGACAAGCTGGCACCATACTTCTGCTTCACCGGCCACAGCACGCGGCGGGCCTTGTCGAGATTGCCGTTGTCAGGCCAGGAGTTGAGAGGTTCGAAGCGGATCTGCCCGCCGTCCGAACCACCGCGCCCGTCGCCCGAACGGTATGTGCCCGCTGCGTGCCAGGCAAGGCGGATGAAAAGGCCCGCGTAATTGCCGTAATCGGCCGGCCACCAGCTTTGCGAATCCGTCAGCGCGGTGTTGATATCGCCCTTCACAGCTTTCAGATCGAGCTTCGCGAATTCGCTGGCGTAATCGAAGGCGGGGCCATTGGGATCGGGGTTGTATTCGTTCTGACGCAGGCGGCTGAGATCGACAACGTTCGGCCACCAGCCCTGTACGTTGCGCGGCGCAGCTTCGCTCTGCGGCATCGCGGCACGGCCCATGCCGGGTTCGTTGAAACCGGGAGGGGTGGCAAACGCGGGCTGAGCGAGGGTGAGGCTGGAGGCAAGGAGCAGCAGCCCCTTCAGTCTGAGTGTCATGATATACCCCGTGTGGTTTTAATAACGCGCCGTGCGCCAGCGGACGGGGGGTCCGGCCATCAAGCCTCCCCCGCCCGTCATCGCACAGCGGTGAAGCTCTATGACAGCCGGACGATGCAGAGAAACGGCTTGTCGCGATAACTGTGATGCGGTTTCCCGATCACCCGGGGTCGTCTGGGGTGGGTGGCCCGCCTTACAGGTCTTCGAAACTGGGTTTGCGGCGTTCCATTTCGGCCATTACCGCTTCGATCTGGTTGCGGCTGCGCATGATGCCGTGCTGTTCGATGCTTTCCTCCAGCAAAATGGCATCTGTTTCACGCTCCCACATTGCGGCCTGAAGGCGTTTGGCGGCGCGGATGGCGTGGGGGTTCTTCAGTGCGATCTGGCGGGCAATCGCCAGCGCGCGTTCGCGGGGGTTGTCATCGACATGGGTGGCAAGACCCAACGCCTGCGCCTCGGCCCCGGTGAATTCACGGTTGGTGTAGATCAGCTCGCGCAAGCAATCGTCGCGCACCATCCCGCGCCACAGCACATAACCGCCCATGTCGGGGACCAGCCCCCATTTCAGCTCCATGATCGCCATGCGGGTTTCCGGGTGAACGATGCGGATATCCGCGCCGCTGGCAATTTGCAGCCCGCCGCCAAAGCACACGCCGTGAATGGCCGCGATCACCGGCACGGGCAGCTTGCGCCACTGCATCGCCACCTGCTGGAATTTATTGGCGTTGCCATAGGTGCGTTCGGTGATCGAGGGTTCATCTTCGGCCGGCGGGCGCGAGAAATTCGACAGGTCCAGCCCAGCGCAAAACGCCTTACCCTCCCCCGACAGCACGACCGCGCGCAGGCCCTTCATCCGCTCGAGCGTGCTGCCCGCTTCGATGATGCGCTGAAACATCTCGGGATCCAGCGCATTCATCTTGTCGGCGCGCATGAAGCGGACTTCGGCGACGCCGTCCTCGCCCAGAGTGATGGCAACGCGGTCATTGGCGATTGTGGTGGTGGCGGTGGCGGTGGCGGTGACGGACATTGTGTTGGGATCCCTGAAGGCTGCGGAGCAGCCCAAGATTGTCCGATCCGCCGCGCTCTGTCCAGAGCCGCCTAAATGCGCGAAAGCCCGGTTGCCGGCGGAACGTCGAGGAAATAGCGGCCATCGGCGTCCGTGCCGATCAGCTGCGCGCAGCCTGCCAGTGCCAGCTTGGCGCGGGCCGCCTCCAGCTGCGTTGCAATGCTTGCGCTCTGCGCATCCCCGGCGATCCGCCACGCTTCGGCCATCAATTGCATTTCCGTCAGCCGCTCCCCCGGGTGGTGGGCCAGCCGCCACAGCAGCGCAAATTCCCGCAAATGCAGGCCAAGCCAGCGATCATCGATTCGTCCGTCGCGGTGGAACAGGTCCAGCGTCATGTCCCCCGCCTCGCGGAAACGCCGCACCGTCATGTCGCAATCGGGAAAATGGCAGGGCGGCAGCGCCGCGTTCACAGCAGCCCTCCGGCGCGCATCGAATAGACGGCATCGGCGGTGAAGATCAGGTGATCGACCAGCGCAATGTCGAGCGCCTGCGCGACTTGGGCAAGGCGGCGGGTGGTGGCAATGTCGCAGCCGCTCGGCCGGCAATAGCCCGATGGGTGGCTGTGCGCCAGAATGATGCCCGTGGCATTGTGGCGCAGCGCATCGCCCAGCAATTCCCGCATCCGCAGGGACAGCGAGGTCAAGGAACCGATCCCGCACGGCGCGTCGCCCAGCCAGCCGTGGTTCGCATCGACGAAGATTGCATGGCCGCGTTCGTGCCTGGCAGGCGGAGTAAGAACAACGCTGCGCAGATAGCCGATCATGCTGGCGGCGCGCTGCTCTGACGAGGCGGTCTGTCCGCCGGCGCGGGCCACACGTGGCGGCAGCATCAAACCCGGCTTGGGCGCGGCGATCGGGATCAGGGCTGCCAGTTCAGGCATCGCATCATCTCCACCGGATCAAGGCTAAAGGCCGGGCGCCAGCGGGGACATTCTCCGCCAGCCGCGATACGGGCCGAAGCGGCGCTCGCGCAGGACGTGGCGGAAAAACCCGCCGATCAGCAGCAGCAGCTGGCAATAGGACGGGCCGATGACGAGGATGGCGATGGCCAGCGGACTGGCGTTGACCAAAACCAATTTGACCACGTGCGCGAACAGCGCGACCAGCTGGAAACCGGCGACCCACAGCGGGTAATTGCGGTTGGCCTTCAAGGCGATGGCGACAAACAGGACCGCCGCGATGACATCCAGCGGTGCATAAAACCCGGAAAACGCACCCGCAGAGAGGGTATTCTGTCCGAGCAAACGGGCCAGATAAATCGGCAGCACCATCGTGCCGAGGAACACGGCAATCAGCCAGCGTTCCGGACCCCCGCCCCAGCGCCAGATCGCTGCGGCAAGCAGCACGCTGACGATGTGCTGGGCGGAAGCCCGGTGCGCGTTGAGGAATTCAACGAGGAGTTCAACCCAAACGATCATGGGTTCAGGCGAATGCCTTCTCCGCCGGCGTTTCAGCGATGTCGCTGGCTCTGACCTTCGTCGGGATTCCATCATCGCCGCCGGCGTGCACCTTTGCGACCTTGCTGAGTTCGTCGTGGACGCGCAGCAGGCTGGTGGACATGGACAAGGCTTGGCTTTCCGCTTCGGTCAGGCGAACCAGCGCGCGCTGGCCGGTGTGGACTTCTATCTCAGGGTTCTGCCGCGCGGCGAGCATGGCCTGCTTGAGCCGCGCCATGGCAATGATCGATTCATCGGCCAGCGCTTCTGCCTCACGAATCAGCTTCTTGAGATTATAGGCATCATCGAGAATACGAATGTCCATTTTTGCACTCCAGCAGAGCCGGCGCTCACCCGGCTGCAGTCTAAGGTTCCGCGGAGTAACTGGCTCTACCATCCGTCGCTTCGCTGAGCGCTTCGCCGAGCGTGCTTGCCGCTGTGACAGCAAGGATCACCGACGCCAGAATACCCAAGGCAATTCCGACGATCGCACCCAAACGAAGTAAGGTGGCATACTCACCATCGAGCACTCCGGGGACCACCCTGGGCTCTCCCGGCCTCAGCCACGGTGCCTGCTGTGTCAGGGGCATCGCATCGCTGAGGACAAGCCGACCCGGATCATCCCGGTCACCAAGGTCAGCCAGATCACTTTCCGGGTTAATCTGCGTTTTTATGTATGCATCTTTGCTGAAGGGCTGCGAAAAATCTGCATCTGCAGAGCCGGTTACGTCATTTTGCGCAGACTCCTCGGCGTCTTCGGGGGCGAGCGTGGCGCGGTAATTTTCGACCAATTCACCCAGACTGCCGGCGTCGTAAACGTTCTTCAGCGCACGGATATGCTGATTGATCCGGGTCTCGGAGACGCCGAGATCCGAGGCGATCACCTTGATCGGCACACGCCGGTCGATGCGCACCAAAACGGCGCGCTGTCTGTCGGTCAGCCGGCGAGCGGCTTCGGACGCCATTCCCATCTCCTTAAGTAGCCTACGTTACATAAACGCAGGCTAACGCAATTCGGCACAGAATATCTTCCGATACGGATCAGATTGGCTTGAAGCAGAGGCAAAGCATCATGCCCCTGGGCTGTTGACACCCTTGGACTGGAGGTATCGCTTGATGTTCCGCGCGGCCTGGCGGAGGCGCTGTTCGTTCTCCACCATGGCGATGCGGACATAGCCTTCGCCGTTTTCGCCATAGCCGACGCCCGGCGCGACCGCGACCTGCGCTTCGGTCAGCAGTTGCTTGGAAAATTCCAGACTGCCCATGCTGCGCAAGGCAGGTGGCAGCGGCGCCCAGGCGAACATCGATGCGGGCGGCGGCGGGATGTCCCAGCCGGCGCGGCCGAAGGCTTCCACCATCACGTCGCGGCGCTTGTGATAAAGTTCGCGGTTGGTGTCGATAATGTCCTGCGGGCCGTTCAGCGCCGCGCAGGCCGCGGCCTGAATCGGCGTGAAGGCGCCGTAATCAAGGTATGATTTCACCCGCGTCAGCGCCGCAATCAACTGCCGGTTCCCGACCGCAAAGCCCATGCGCCATCCGGCCATTGAATAGGTCTTCGACATCGAGGTGAATTCGATCGCGACATCTTTTGCGCCCGGCACCTGCATGATCGACGGCGTCGGTTTGTCATCGAAATAAAGCTCGGAATAGGCCAGATCGCTGACCACCCAGACCTGGTTTTCCTTCGCCCAGGCAACCAGCCGTTCGTAAAACGCCAGATCGACGATTTCGGACGTGGGGTTGGAAGGATAGCTGACCACCAGCACCGAAGGGCGCGGCACGGTGAAGTTCATCGCCCGTTCCAGCGATTCCCAATAATGTTCGTCCGGCGTGACCGGAACCGAACGGATCGTGGCCCCGGCGATGATAAATCCGAAGGTGTGGATCGGATAGGACGGGTTGGGCGCCAGCACCACATCACCCGGCGCGATGATCGCGGTGGCAAGGCTGGACAGGCCTTCCTTCGATCCCATCGTCACCACCACTTCGGTATCGGGATCCAGATCGACCCCGAACCGGCGCTCGTAATACCCGGCCTTGGCGCGGCGAAGGCCGGGAATGCCCTTGGACTGGGAATAGCCGTGCGCATCAGGCTTTGCCGCGACTTCGCACAGCTTGTCGATGACGTGCTGCGGCGGGGGCTGGTCGGGGTTGCCCATGCCCAGATCGATGATGTCCTGCCCCGCCAGACGCGCCGCGTGACGCATGGCGTTGACCTCCGCGATCACATACGGAGGCATCCGCTTCATGCGATAGAATTGGTCATTCATGCCGTCATCACCTTGTCTTGCGCAGGCCCGATGGGGCGCAGCGTTCCTCCCTATGCCAAACCCGCGGATGGAGGGAAGGCGTTTTCGGCAATTGCGGCTTCGGACGATTGGCTGCACTAAGGCTATTCACTGATAAAGGGACGAGATCGGGCGATGGCACAAGATAGCGACCTGATGGCAGCAGCGGGCGAAAGCCTGAAAGGCTTCTTCGATATGCAAGGCGAAGCGTTTCGCGAAATGCTGGCCGGAAAAGGTGCCGAATCGCTGATGGCAAAAGGCGTGGACGCGGGCGAGTTGACCGAATGGGCGGCCACCGCAGCGCAGATCCAGCAGCTTTGGTTCGATTTCGCGACCCACCAGGCGCAGTCCGCCGCGCAAAAGGCGGCCAAAGGGACCTTGGGGGGCGCCAACATGCTCGACCCGGCGCAATGGCTGGTGATCTCGCAATCGATGCTGGGGCAGATGCCCAAGGGAATGTTCGAAGCCTCGGCCAAGCTGGCGCAGGACCAGATGCAGTTGTGGTCGGGCATGATGCAAAGCTTTGCCGCAAGTGCGACTGGCGGCAAGCCGACCCAAGCGCCCGAAGCCGCGGCCCTGCCGAAGTCCGACCGCCGCTTTGCCGATCCCGCATGGCGCGAACATCCGGCCTTCCTGCTGCTCCACCAGACCTATCTGATGCTCGCCGATTATTTCCGCACCAGCGTGAAGGGCATCGACGGGCTTGACCGGGCCAAGCGCCAGCAACTGGAATTCGCAGTGTCGGCGCTGGCCGAAGCGATGAGCCCGGACAATTTCATCGCCCTTAATCCGGTGGTGCTGAAACGCACGATGGACAGCAAGGGTGCCAATCTGGTGCGCGGGATGCAGCACCTCATCAACGATATGAAGCGCGGGCAGCTGACCCACACCGATCCCAACGCCTTCACGCTGGGCGAAAACCTGGCCGCAACGCCGGGCAAGGTGGTGCACGAAACGCCGCTTTACCAGCTGATTCAATATGCGCCTTCGACACAAGACGTGCTGGCAGTGCCGCTGGTGATCTTTCCGCCGTGGATCAACCGTTTCTACATCCTCGACCTGACGCCGAAGAAAAGCTTCATCAAATGGGCTGTCGATCAGGGGCTTTCGGTGTTCGTGGTGAGCTGGAAATCCGCTGACGAGACGATGGCCGACATCGTCTGGGACGATTACATCCGCGCCCAGATGGACGCCATCGACCATATACGCGCACGGCTGGATGTCCCGGCCGTCCACGCCATCGGCTATTGTGTGGCCGGGACGACGTTGGCGGCAACGCTGGCGATCCAGTCACGCCGGGGTGAGGCGGACAAGGTGAAAAGCGCCACCTTCTTCACCGCGCAGGTCGATTTCGAAAAGAGCGGGGACCTGAAAAACTTCATCGACGACAGCCAGCTTGAAATGATCGGAAAATTGTCGTCGCCGGGATATCTGGACGGGCGCTATCTGGCCGCGGCCTTCAATGCGCTGCGCGGGCGCGACCTGATCTGGAACTACGTCGTCAACAACTACCTGCTGGGTGAGGATTATCCGGCCTTCGATCTGCTGCACTGGAATGGGGACGTCACCAACCTGCCGTCCAAATGGCACAGCGCCTACCTGCGCGACCTGTACCGTGACAACAAGCTGGTGGTGCCTGATGCGCTGGAAGCGGACGGGACGCCGATTGATCTGACGCAGGTCGCCACCCCCAGCTTCGTGCAGGCCGGGCGCGAAGATCACATCGCCCCTGCCGAAAGCGTGTGGCGCATCACCCGCCATTTCACCGGCCCGATGGAGTTCCTGCTGGCGGGTTCCGGCCATATCGCAGGCGTGGTCAATCCGCCTGCGTCGGGCAAATACCAATATTGGGTGGGCGATAGCGCTGCGCCGTCTTTGAAGGCCTTCGTCGAAAGCGCAACCGAACATCCGGGCAGCTGGTGGCCACATTGGCTGGAATGGCTCCACCGCCAATCAGACGCGCGAGTGCCCGCCACCGGCAAGCGCGTCCCCGGCGGCAAGGGTGACCGCGTGATCGAAGATGCGCCGGGCCGCTATGTGAAGACGCGCTGAGGCAGGTTCCTGAATATACCGGACTTTGATGGTTTTTGTGCACTGCACAAAAATGCTTGACTTCGCATTTGCACTCGCTATTTTGTGCAGTGCAACATAAGCGAGGTCGTTATGTCCGAAGTTGAAAACACTGCTGCCCTGCCTGAAGCGCCGCAAGTGACGGCTCCCGTCGCGAAGATCGACGTCGCTACCGCACAGGCATACGCCGAAGCGCCGAAGGTTGCGGCCGCGCCTTTCGCAAAGACGATTGCCGCCCCCAAGATCAAGGTTTCCAAGGCTGCCCCGGCCAAGAAGGTGGCCAAGACCGTCCGGAAGACGGCGACCAAGCCTTCCCCGGCCAAGAAGGCCGTGCTGGCGAAGAAGGCTGAAAAGCCCATCGCCCCCAAGGCTTTTGAGCCGAAGACCAATCCCGTCATCAAGCTGAAGGACACCATCATGGCCACTGCCAACAACACCGACATCGCCGCCACCGCCAAGGAAGTTTTCGCCGACGTCCAGGCCCGCGCCCAGACCACCTATGCCAAGGGCACCGTTCTCGCCGCTGAAGCGACCGAGTTCACCAAGGCGAGCGTCGAAGCTGTCGTCGAAAGCGGCAAGATTTTCGTTGCCGGTGCGCAGGAGCTGCTCAAGGACAACATCGAAACCGGCAAGACCGTGATCGAAACCGTCACCGAAGACGCCAAGAAGGTTGCCGCTGTAAAGTCGCCGACCGAGCTGGTGCAGCTTCAGGGCGAAATCGCCCGTCGCAACTTCGACGCGCTGGTTTCCTTCGGGTCGAAGCGCACCGAAGCCTGGGTGAAGCTCTACAACGAAGCTTTCGCACCGATTTCGAACCGCGTCAGCGTCGCGGCCGAAAAGATCAAGAAGGCTGCGTAAGCACCACACGTTCCTGGACCGGGCCTCTCTCCTCTCTCTCCCAACCCGGTCCACGAGAGCGCGCCGCAAGGCGCCGGCCGGTCAGACGCAAGTCTGGCCGGCCTTTTGCTGTTTAGCGCCGGCTGCCTGGTTGCACCCGATGCCTGCCAAACAAATCGCACCAATCGCTTGCACCTGCGGGGGCGAATCCCATAATGGAGGCTCATGCCAAATCCATCTGCCCCCTCGCTCGCGAAAAGCGCAGTGCTGCACCTGCCGCAAGGCATCCTTGTGCGCGCTGAGGACGAAGATGAAGGCAAGGATGGCGGCGGTCAGGACCAGGTCGGCATCGCCACCAAGACCCGCGCCAAGCCGAAGAAGCCCAGCCAGTACAAGGTGCTGATGCTGAACGACGATTACACCCCGATGGAATTCGTGGTGCTGGTATTGAAACGCTTCTTCAGCATGGATCTGGAACAGGCGACCCGCGTGATGTTGCACGTCCACCAGCGCGGCGTGGGCGTGTGCGGCGTCTTCACCTACGAAGTCGCCGAAACCAAGGTCAATCAGGTGATGGACTTCGCCCGCCAGAACCAGCACCCACTGCAATGCACGCTTGAAAAAGCCTGAGCGGCGGCCGGCCATGCGCCAGCCGCATCATCCGCAGCCCGATCCCGCCCTGCCGGGACAGGAAAGCGTCTGGGACTACCCACGGCCCGCCATTGCCGAACGCACCCCGCGTCATATTCGCATCATCCATCGCGGCATCGTGCTGGCTGACAGCAGGGCCGCGTGGCGCACGCTCGAAACGTCGCACCCGCCCACTTACTACATCCCGCCAGCCGACATCGCGATGGCGCACCTTGCCGCCAACACCGCGCGATCAATCTGCGAATGGAAGGGGCAGGCGGCCTATTGGGACGTGGTGATCGCGGATGAGCGCATCGCGGGCGCAGGCTGGAGCTACCCTTCCCCCACCCCCACCTTCGCCGGGATCGCAGGCCACATCGCCTTCTATGCCGCTCCCTTCGACGACGTCACGGTGGACGGCGAACAGGTCACACCCCAGCCCGGCGGTTTCTATGGCGGATGGATTACATCGCATGAGGCCGGACCGTTCAAGGGCATTCCCGGCAGCCGTTTCTGGTAAATCTGTTGGCAGCGATTGCCGGGCTCATTGCCGCTGCCCCGATAATGGGGGCATGACGGCGGCGCGCAGCATCGCTATGGCCATCGCACCAATCGACGGAAAATTACGTGTTCAACCGGATCCCCAGCATCGACCGCTATATCCTGCGGCTGACGATCGTCCCGATGCTGGGCGTGTTCGCGCTCGCCGCGTCGCTGCTGATGCTCGACAAGATGTTGCGTCTGTTCGATTTTGTCGCCGTCGAAGGCGGGCCGGTGGGCGTGGTGTTCAAAATGCTGGGCGCGCTGATCCCGGAATATGCGAGCCTTGCGATCCCCCTCGGCCTGCTGCTGGGCGTGTTGCTGGCCTTCAGAAAACTGGCGACGTCATCGGAACTCGACACGATGCGCGCAGTCGGCCTTTCGTATAACCGGCTGCTCAGGATGCCCTATGCCATCACGCTGGCGCTGGTGGCGGTGAATATCGCGCTGGTGTTCTACATCCAGCCGATCAGCCGCTATTATTACGAACAGATGGAATATGAACTGCGGTCCGGTGCGCTGGGTGCGTCGATCAAGGTGGGCGAATTCACCACGCTGGCTGACCGCATGGCGCTGCGCATCGAAGCGAGCGAGGATGAAGGGCGGCGCCTGAACGGCATCTTCGCCCGCGTCGCCAATGCCAAGGGGCAGGTGCTGTCGATCAGCGCGCGCGAAGGGGCGTTCCTGGCCACCCGCGACAATCCCGACACGATCATCCTGCGCCTGACCGAAGGCACGATCATTCAGGACACCGGCACCGCCACGCCGCGCGTGCTCAGCTTCAGCCGCCACGATCTGCCGATCGATCTGCCCGCGATCGAGAAGTTCCGCGCGCGCGGCGATGCAACCCGCGAATATATCCTGCCGGAATTGCTGCGGATCGGCTGGAGCGACAACAGCGCGCCCAATCAACGCGATGCGAGCGTCGCCAGCTTCAATTTCCGGCTGGTTGAAATCGTGATGATGTTGCTGATGCCGCTGCTGGCGGTGGCGCTGGCGATCCCGCCCAAACGATCGACCAGCGCGCTGGGGGTGTTCGTGTCAATCGTGATGGTGGTCGCCTATCACAAGATCAACCAATATGGTCAGGACGTCGCTTCGCTGGGGCGTCTTGATCCGATGCTGGCCTTCTGGGTGCCATTCGTGCTGTTCGCCGGGTTGATCCTGTGGATGTATTACCGGGTCGCCTATGTGCCGGGCGGGCAGGCGATCGGAGTGCTGGAAATGGCCTTTGCCAAATTGTCGAAGCGCGTCGGAAAGCTGTTCGGGCGCCGCACGCCGCGCCCCAAACGCGCCTTGGCCGGTGCACAGGCCGCTCCGGCGGAATAGCGATCCATGCAGCTCGATTTCTTCCCTTCGCGCACGCTGACGCTGTACCTGGCGAAACTGTTCGTGGTGCGCATTCTGGCGGTGCTGGTGATGCTGGTGCTGGTGCTGCTGGCGCTCGACCTGCTGTCCGCAACGGGCAAGATTCTCGCCGCAGAAGGCAACGGGCAGGCGGAAATCCTGCGCTATGCCGGGCTGCGGTTGCCACAGCTTGTGTCGCGATTTCTACCCTATTCGGTGCTGCTGGCGACGCTGATCACGCTGGTGACGCTGAACCAGAACAGCGAAGTGGTGGCGATGAAGGCAGCGGGCCTTTCGGCGCATCAGGTGTTGGCCCCGCTGCTGCTGACGGCGGCGCTGGTGTCGCTGCTCAGCTTCGGCTTCAACGAGCGGATCGTGACCCGCGCCAACGCTACCCTGAAGGCGTGGGAACGCGCCGAATACGGCCCGATCCCCGAAGGGCAGGGCAGCGGGGTGCGATCCAACATCTACCTGACCGATGGCGACAACATCCTGTCCGCCGCCACGCTGACCGGCACCGGGCGCGACATCGTGCTGACCGGCGTCACGTGGTATGCGCGCACGCAGGGCGGGATCATCCGCGAACAGGTGCGCAGCGACCGCGCGACCTTCGCTGCGCCCGGCTGGCGGCTGGAGGATGCCGTGACCTTCGACGTGGCCGGCGCCATCGCCGCGCGCTCGCCCACGCTGGTGGTGGGCAAGGACCTGCTGCCCGAACAGATCATGCTGCAATCGGTGGACGTCGATGGTCAGAGCTTCTGGGAGCTGTCGGAAAGCATCGACGCCTATGAAGCGGCCGGGCGCAACACGGACGAGATGCGCGCCAAGTGGTGGCACCGATTGTCGGGGCCGCTGTCGGCGCTGTTGATGCCGCTGCTGGGATCGATCGCCGCCTTCGGGCTGGCGCGGTCCGGCCAGCTATTCGTGCGCGCGATTATCGGCATGGCGTTGGGCTTTGCCTATTTCGTGGTCGATAATGCCGCGCTCGCCATGGGCAGCTTTGGCGGTTATCCGCCGCTGCTGGCAGCCTGGGCGCCGTTCTTCCTGTTCCTGCTGGTGGGTGAGACAGTCCTGATCCGGACGGAAGAGTGAGCGGGTGGTCGCTCAGGCTGGCGCGTCCTGCCGATGCCGAAACCATGCCCTCTATCGAACGCGCAGCAGCCGTGGCCTTTGCCGACGAAGCGACGATGGACCCCGCCCGCACCCGCAGCGAGGCCGACTATGCCCGCCTGATCCGCAAGGGCCACAGCCTTGTCTCCCATGTCGGGGAGGAGATGGCAGGATTTCTCGTGGCCGAACCGTTCCGGCGTGAATTGCATATCTGGGAAATGGACGTCCATCCGACGTTCCAAAAGCGCGGTATCGGCGCAGGGCTGGTGCGCGCCGCGCAGATTGATGCCCGCAACACCGGGTTCAAGGCGCTGACCCTCACCACCTTCCGCGATCTGGCGTGGAACGGGCCATTCTATGCGCGGCTGGGGTTCGAGGAAGTCACCGCGCTTGATGCCCACCTGCGCCTGTCAGGCGAACTCGCCAACGAAGTCGATGATGGCCTGCCCGCCGACCGGCGCTGCGCGATGATCTGTTTTCTGGATTGATTGGGTAGGGGGTTACCCCCGCGCGCCCATCGTGCTGCGCGCAATCCGTCCCACCAGCACCAGCATCCCCGGATGGTTTGCGCCTTCATAGGTCGACCCTGTGCCCAGCTCGCGCGCCAGCCGGCGGTGGGCTTCCGGCAGATCGTGGTACGGCATCGACGGCATAAGGTGATGCAGCGCGTGATAGCGCAGGCCGACCGGCGCCCAGATCTCCGCCGCCACACCCGGGGGCGGCACGTTGACGGAATCAAGGAACTGCGCGGTCACGGTCATCGCTTCGCCCTCGTTCTCCCACAGGTGCGCGACCAGCGTGCGCAGCTGGTTCAGCACCGCGGTGAGCGACAGGATCGACAGAGCAATCAACAGCGGCTTCCAGCCTACCATGAACACGCTGCCAATCAGCGCCCATGACCATACGAAAACTCCCGCCTCCTGCCAGCGGACACGGCCGACCAGATCGCCTTCGGGCGCGCGGCGGCGGAATTCGGGGTTGATCGACAGGGCGGAAAACCGCTCCCACACATAGGTCCGTACCGCCGGCACAATCGCCCCTACCGGCACCAGCACCGCCGCGCGTACGATCAGCGCAACCGGCGCAAAGCAGGCGACGATCACGAACAACGGCAGGCTCCACGGCTTCATCAGCGCCAGCGGCAGGTATTCAGGGTCTTCCACCGTGCCGTATTGCGTGCGCTTGTGGTGGATCGTGTGGACGCCTTCATACATGAAGCTGGGCGTCAGCAGCGGAATGCCGACGATCAGGTTCCAGCCCGTGCGGAAGCCGGGCAAGGCATCGCGGTGGATATGGGTCAGTTCATGGATGAACATCATCGCGCGGTACATCGCCAGCGCGCCAATCAGCCCTGCGGCGATCTGCACCGGCAGACTGGTCGAAAGGATTGCAACAGCAAAGCCAGCGTAGCCGACCCCTGCCGACAGCAGCATATCGGGCCAGTAGATCCCCGGCTTTGCGTCACCCAGCCCTTTGGTCAGATCACGCGCCGCGCGCAGCATCGCCTTGTCATCCTCGGCCATGAACTGCACGCGCGTCGCCCGCGCGGCGGGCGCACGCGGATCGGTCCGGGCAGGGTCAATGGTCTGGTGCACAGTGATTTCCGCAGTCATTTAGAGCTGTTTCCTGACGCTCGCCCTACCCCAAAAGGCAGGCAGAGCCAAACGCACGTTGTTGGTGACAGTGATCGATAACCTTGCGTCAATGGCGCGGGCGCGACACAGACACCTTGACCAATAACAAATACGAGGATCGGGGCGTGACGGATGTGGCGGCCAGCGTGACAAAAATAGAGATCGAACCGGTCAGCGACAAGCGTGGGCGGGCGGCTTTCGTTGACCTTGGTCGTGCTTTTTCGGACCGTCTGCCGCATTTCGTGCCGCAGATCCGCAGCGAACAGATCGAATTGATCGATCCGGCCAAGAACCCGTTTTTCGGCCACGCACGGGTGCAGTTGTTCATCGCCACCCGCGCAGGCAAGCCGGTCGGGCGGATTTCGGCGCATATTGACGAACTGGCGCTGGCCATGCCCCCGGAACAGGGCTTCGGCCCCGGCACCGGTTTCTTCGGCTATTTCGATGCCGAGGATGAAGGCGTGGCCCGCGCCCTGCTGGCCACCGCCGAAGCATGGTTGGTGGGCGAAGGCATGCACCGCGTGCTTGGCCCGATCTCGCTATCGATCTGGGAGGAGCCGGGCCTGCTGGTTCGTGGGCAGGAATATCCGCCGATGATCATGATGGGCCATCACCCGGCGCATTATGCCGCTTGGATCGAAGCGGCGGGTTATGCCCGCGCCAAGACACTCTTCACCTACGATCTCGACATCACCCACGGATTTGGCCCGCTGGTGGAAAGGCTCGTCCAGACCGGCAAACGTAACCCCAAGATCAACCTGCGCCGGGTCCGCAAGGATCGCTGGGACGAAGAGGTTGCGACCATTCTGGCGATCCTCAATGATGCCTGGTCGGACAATTGGGGTTTCGTGCCCTTCACCCCGGCCGAAGTCGCCTATGCTGGCAAGAAATTGCGCGCGATCATCCACGAGGAATTGAACGTCATCGTCGAGATCGACGGGCGGCCCGTGGCGTTCATGCTGACGTGGCCCGATGTGAATGATGCGCTGGGGAAGATCCGCGGCAAGCTGTTCCCGTTCGGCTGGATCCACATGCTGCGCTGGCTGCGGCATCCCAAGGGCGCAGGCATGCGAGTGCCATTGATGGGGGTGCTGAAGGAGCTGCACGGTACGCGGACAGCAGGGCAGCTCGCCTTCATGATGATTGAAGCGATCCGGCTGGAAGCGGTCGGCAAGTTCCAGTCGAACCGCGGCGAGCTGGGCTGGGTGTTGGAAGACAATCAGGGGATGCTGGCGATTGCTGACACGATCAAGAGCACGGTAAACCGCGAATATGTGATTTACGAAAGGCTGATTTCCTAGGTTCGCGCTAACACGCGAAGCACACCGCAGGGGGCCACCAAACAAAAAAGGCCTCCGCTGCAGAACAGCGGAGGCCTTTCGGGATCGTGTCACCAGCCGCTTGGACGGGAGGGGGGTCTTGGCGGTGACAGGGATAAAATGATCGGCCTTGCGAGCGGTTCCCGCGCCTCCGCGAAAATTTTTCGAAACCTCCCGGCTCCAATTAAACGTTCATTTTTTCAATACTTTAACGGATAACCGCGACGGCAGGACGGGGAACCGCTATGGCCTCGAATCATTTTCTACCCCACCTGCCCTGACGCCAGCCTTGCGGAGTTGTCTCATGTCTCTCGGAAGCCAGATCGCGGCCAATCTGCCGTTTTTGCGCCGCTATGCCCGCGCACTCACCGGATCGCAGGCGAGCGGCGATGCCTTGGTGCGCGAGATGCTCGAAGGGGTGCTGGCCGATGCCGAGCTGGTGGCCAGTCTGGCCGGCGGGCGCGTGCCGCTGTACCGCGCTTTCGGAAAGCTATGGGCAAGCGCATCGGGCGAAAGCACAATCGGCACGGCAGCAAGCGAGCATGAAGCCGGCGCGCAGGCGCGGCTGGGCGCGATTGCGCCGCCAGCAAGGCAGGCGCTCCTGCTGACCACGCTGGAGGATTTCACCGTCACCGAAGCCGCCGAAATCCTCGAGCGTACCCCTGCGGAGGTCGAAGCCCTCGTCGCGGCAGCGGTCACCGATATCGAGCGTGAGCAAACCACCAGCGTCCTCATCATCGAAGACGAACCGCTGATCGCAATGCAGTTGGAAGACCTCGTCACCCGCTTGGGCCACACCGTCAGCGGCACGGCCGCCACCCGCACGCAAGCCCGCGCCGCGGTGGCCGAGGCGATGCCGGGGCTGGTGCTGGCGGACATCCAGTTGGCTGACGGATCATCGGGCCTTGATGCGGTGGACGATATCCTGAGCGTTGGCACGATGCCGGTGATCTTCATCACCGCCTATCCCGAACGCCTGCTGACCGGCGACCGGCCCGAACCGACCTATCTGGTCACCAAGCCGTTCCAGGAGGCGACGGTGCGGGCAGCAATCAGTCAGGCGCTGTTTTTCGGATCAACGCGGCCGCTTTAATTTTGGGATCGCGCATCAGCGCGATCCCAAAACTAGGGCTTCCGAACCCGCCGGTCCGCCTCATTCTCGCGAATCCTGAAGTCGGCGGGACGGCGGACCGGGACGCGCAGCACGCAGCGAACACCGGACGGCGCAAAATCGAGCGTTACCGGCTGGCGCAGTTCGTGGGCGACCACCTTTTCGATCAGTTCTGTGCCAAACCCGCGGCGGCGCTGTACGGCGACGGGCGGCCCGCCGGTCTCCTGCCATTCGACCTCGGCCCATTCCGTTTCACCAGCCGGATCAACGCCGCGCTGCCAGCGGATCATCACCGTCCCGCCCGCCACGCTCAACGCACCATATTTGGCCGCGTTGGTTGCCAGTTCGTGCACCGCAAGGCCAAAGGACAGCGCGTCGTTGGGGGCCAGTTCCAGTTCCGGCCCTTCCAGCAGGATCGCATCGCCGAGCGCCACGCGGAAATGCTGCAACTCCGCCTCGATCACGGCGCGGATCGGGGTGGTGCCCCAGTCGGTGACGGTCAGCAGGTCATGGGTGGCGGACAGCGCGCGGATGCGGCCTTCAAGACTATCGGCAAAATCGTCCAGCCCGCTCGCGCGTCTGCGGGTCAGCGACAGGATCGACAGCACGTTGGCCAGCGTGTTCTTGACCCGGTGGTTCAGTTCCCGCGTCAAGGAATTGCGGATCGAATGCTGTTCTTCAAGAAATGCCAGCCGCGCCTGATCCTCAAACGCCTGCTGGGTCAGCAGCCGCGCCAGCAGCATCAGCAGGCTCGCCAGCGCCAGGCCGAAGGTCAGCGTCACCATCGACAGGGACGACAGCACCTGCACATTGGCGCTTTCAATCACCAGCATCAGCTTGCGGTCGGCGATGGTGACTTCCTGCTCGACCGTGCTTTTGGCGGTGTCAGCGATGCTGTTCGCTACCAGCAGGTGCCCGGTCGAAACCTCGCCATCGTAAAGCCGCACGCCGAAGCGCCCCTGTCCTTCGCGGTCGATGGCTGCATCCAGAAACTCGCGGGCACGAAACGGGGTGTAGACGAAGCCGGTCAGCTGCCGATCGCCCGGCCCAGTCCCCGCACTATCCATTCGGAAGACCGGCATGTAGATCGCAAAGGCGGGCGCAGTGCCGCTGGTTTCCTGCCGCAGCACGATCCGGCCCGACGCGGCCGGGCGCAAGGTCAATTCCGCTTCGGCCATGGCGGCAGCGCGGGCGGCGTCCGAGTACATGTCGTAGCCCAGCGCGCGGCGGTTGGTCGGCGTGGCGGGGGCGAACATCGCCACCGGAGCGACGCGTCCGGTGCCGCTGCCGCTGGTGGGGAAAATGTCCGGATAGGCTGGCTGGCTGGCGCGGATGCGGGCAAGGAACGCGGGCAGATCGCGCGCTTCCAGCACCGGAATCCAGCCGATCCCTTCCGCGCCCGAATAATCGGTATTGAGCTTCAGCGCGCGCACGAAGCTGTCAAAGGTGTCCGGGCTGACCTCCTCGACACTGGCGAAAAGTGCTGCGCCGGCCCTGAGGTAAGATGCAAAGCCGCTGCCGCTGCGGTCCAGCGCCGCGGCCACGCCTTGTGCATATTCGCGCATCTGCGCGCGTTCGCGGGCGCGGGCGTTGCTTTCGATGGCAAACACGCTGAGCGCGGTAATCGCCGCCAGCGCGAGGAAGATCACCAGCGGGATCGCACGCGGGTACAAGACCAGCCAGCGGCGCGCGCGACCTGACGAGGTCGGCGGCGGCGGGGCAGCCGGGTCGACATCTGGACTGAGAGCGAGCGGGTCGATGATGCGAAATCCTTTGCCTGCGCCTGTCCATTGCGGGGCAGCGGTGCCGGTGGCGGAACCAAACTGGTAGCGCATCGTTCCCGAATCGTCCAAACTCGGCGCGGCGAGTGTTCCGGCCGAGGCATCTTCGTCTGGTCATCGCGGGCGAATTGGCCCCTGATGCGGGGGCCGGGACAATGGGATCAGGGACAGACCACTTTATCATGGCCTCAAATCACAGACAGGGCGCCAGCAATGGCGGAGGCAATGACGGGGGCCGCCACGACGGCGCCCCGCGCCGCCCGCCCGAATGGGCCGACGGACTGAAGCAGCTTTACGATTCGGTTGTCGAAGAAGCCCTGCCCGACAGTTTCAAGGATCTTCTCGACCAGCTGGATGCGATGGACCCTGCCAGCGGCAAGACGGGCGGCGCGGATGCGGCACGCGGCAGCCGGGACACCAGTCAATGAGCGGTGATCCGTCCGTCGGCGGCACTCGCACACCATCGGAAAAGTCCGATTTCAAACGTGATCTGACCGGCGTGGTCCCGCACCTGCGCGCCTTTGCGCGCGGGCTTTGCGGGCGGCCCGATGTGGCCGATGACCTGGTGCAGGAAACGCTGCTCAAGGCATGGGCGGCGCAGGACCGGTTTGAACCCGGCACATCGATGCGCGCATGGACCTTCGTGATCCTGAGGAACGCCTACCTCACCGATATGCGCCGCAACCGGTTTCGCGGCGAGTATGATGAAGGCGTCGCCGAACGCATCCTGACCGCGCCTGCCGGTCAGGAAGAACCGATCCACCTGTCCGATCTGCACCGCGCGCTGCTGTCGCTGCCGGCGGAGCGGCGGGAGGCGCTGCTGCTGGTCGGCGCTGGTGGCTTTTCCTACGAGGAAGCGGCCGCGATCTGCGGCTGCGCGGTCGGCACGATCAAGAGCCGCGTGGGCCGCGCCCGCGCCGCGCTCAGCGAAATGCTCGCCAACGGCAACATCCCGCGCCGCTCGACTGACGACGCAATCGCCCACCGCGCGATCCTCGAGGAACTGGACGTGGTGGCGGCGGGCAACGGGGTCAGTTCGCGCAGCTAGAACGAAAAAGGCCCGAGGCATGCCTGCCCTGAGCCTCCAAAAATGCTGAAATCAGGCGAGATTTACGCGTCAGTCCACCGTGCCGGGCGCGAGTTTCTGCACGTTTGCGCCGCGATTCTGGCGGGAAAAGGCCAGAACAGGTGTGACAAGCCGGTTTTTTCCCGCCATGAATGCGCCCGCAATCGCTTTATGGGGATCACATGGCAAAATTCTTTGGCAACCTGCATCTCGTGCTGGCCGTTGGGCTGATCGCGGCGCTTCTGGTCATCATCAGCTTCACCGGCTGGACCGGGTCCGATGCAAAATCGGTGACGGACGATGTGTTCCGCTGGCTCCACACCTTCTTCGGCATCCTCTGGATCGGACTGCTCTATTACCTCAATTTCGTGCAGGTTCCGACCATGCCGAAGATTCCGGCCGAGCAGACCGGGGCGATCAACAACCACATCGCGCCCACCGTGTTCTTCTTCTTCCGCTATGCGGCGCTGCTCACGGTCGTGATCGGTCTCGTGATCGCCTTCCACAATGGCTATGGCGCACAGGCACTGACCTTCAGCGGCTATGGCTTCGACGGCATCAACCTGATCGGGCTGGGCATGTGGCTGGGGCTGATCATGGCGTTCAACGTCTGGTTCATCATCTGGCCGGCGCAGCGCAAGATCCTGAACATCGTGCCCGGCGCGACTGATGAGGAAAAGGCCAAGCTGCGTCCGCGTGCTCTGGCTGCGAGCCGCACCAATCTGCTGCTTTCGCTGCCGATGCTCTATTGCATGGTCAGCGCGAACCTCGGTAGCTGAATGTCGCATCGCTCTCCCCTTCGGGGGAGAGCGATGTCATTGACGGATTTTGGGCCGGTTTCTGCCGTCAAACCGGCGCTTGTGCACCTTCCGCTGAACGGTCAACCGCGCTCGTCACGGCGACGTTCATCGTGACATTGCCCAGCGTCCGCATCAGGTCCGGCAGCATCTCCACCGCGACCAACAGCGCCAGCGGCTCGACCGGCACGCCCATGGCGAGCGCAATCGGGCCGATCGACACGACAAAGCTGATCGATCCCGGCAGGCTGACCGCGCTGAGGCTGATGACGCTGGCGATCAGGATACCCGCGATGGCGACGGTGGGCGAAACTTCCACTCCGGCCAGCGCGGCCACGTAATAGACCACCGCAAGGTTCATCGCCGCACTGGTCGCGCGGAACACCACCACCGCCAGCGGCAGCACGAATTCGGCGGTCGACGCGCGCAGGCCCAGCCGTCCGGCGCTATCCAGCATCGCGGGCAGGCTAGCGAGCGAGCTTTGCGTGGACAGCGCCACCGCCTGCGCAGGCAACATTGCGCGGGCAAAGCGCATCAGCCCGATGCCGCCGCCAAACCCGGCCAGCGCATAGGCCAGCACCAGCACGAAAGTCCCCATCAGTGTGACCGTGACGACATAGTGCCCCAGCGCCGCGAACACCCCGCCCCCGCTCTGGATGCCGACGCCATAAGCCAGCGCGAACACGCCAACCGGCGCGGCGCTGAGCACCCAGCCGATGATCAGCAGCATCGCATTGCCCAGCGCATGGAAGAAGCCCGTCAGCCGCTCACCCTGATCGGCGGGCAGGCGGGTGATGGCGACAGCAAACATCACGAAGAACAGCGTCAGCGGCAGCATCGCGGTTTCGGCAGCGGCGGCGACAATATTGGGCGACACCAGCGAGGCGAGGAAATCGAGCACCTTGGGCACCTCGCCAACGCTTGCCGGGGTTTGCGCCAGAAACGCCTCGGCCCCGGCGGGTATCGGGAACGCGCGCAGCAGCGCGGGCATGGCGATGGTGGCAAAGGTGGCCCCGGCCAATTGCGCGGCGACCAGAATCACCAGCATCCGCCGCGCCACCGTGCCGACCCGCGCGGCAAGGATCATCTGCACCAGCCCCAGCACCAGCAGCGCCGCCACCAGCGGGATGATTGTCATCTGCAGCGCCCGCAGCCAGAGCCCGCCGAACAGCCCGGCAATATCGCTCACCCCCTGCGGCGCGCCGGCCATCGCCCCAACAATCCCGGCGAGCAACCCGCCGACCAGCGCGGCAAAAGTCAGCGCCACCGGCAGGCGGATCGACACCAGCCCGAACTTCCCCTGACCGGCGGCGTCCGCACCCGGCTTCGTGTTTTCACTTTCCAGCAATGGACTGTCCTTATGCGGGCGGCTTGCCCTTCCTTTTGCGCGATAACCGCGCCAGAAGCGGGAGACAATTGTGTGCGACGGGCACAGCAGGGGAATTCATGACACGCAAGCTGTTTGGAACAGACGGGATCAGGGGACGCACCAATGAAGGTGCGATGACCGCGGCCACCGCGATGAAGGTCGGGCAGGCCGCCGGACGCCATTTCATGCGCGGCGACCACCGCCACCGCGTGGTGATCGGAAAAGACACGCGTTTGTCGGGATACATGATGGAAAGCGCGCTGGTGGCGGGTTTCACCAGTGTCGGCATGGATGTGATCATGACCGGTCCCCTGCCCACCCCGGCCATCGCGCTGCTGACGCGGGAAATGCGGGCTGATCTGGGCGTGATGATTTCTGCCAGCCACAATCCCTATGCCGACAACGGGATCAAACTGTTCGGCCCCGATGGCTTCAAACTGTCCGACGAGGCCGAGATCGAGATCGAGCGGCTGATGGAAACCGACATTTCGCTGGTGTCCGCCGAAAAGATCGGCCGTGCGCGCCGGATCGAGGATGCGCGCGGGCGCTATATCCACGCGGTCAAGCAATCGGTTTCGAGCGAAATTCGCTTCGATGGTCTTAAGGTGGTGGTCGATTGCGCCAATGGCGCGGCCTATCAGGTGGCGCCGTCGGCCATCTGGGAGCTGGGAGCAGAGGTCGTCACGCTCGGCGTCAGCCCCAATGGCACCAACATCAATGACGGCGTCGGTTCGACCGCAATCGCCGCGCTTCAGGCCAAAGTGGTCGAGGAAGGCGCGGATATCGGCATTGCGTTGGACGGCGATGCCGACCGGCTGATCGTGGTCGATGAAAAAGGCCGCGCGGTCGATGGCGACCAGATCATGGGGCTGATCGCAGGCCGGATGCACGAACGCGGATCGCTGAAGGGCGGCGGCATCGTGGCGACGGTGATGAGCAACCTGGGCCTCGAACGCTATCTGGCGGGCCGCGGGCTTGATCTGGTGCGCGCCAAGGTGGGGGACCGCTATGTGCTCGAAGCGATGAAGGCGGGCGGGTATAATGTCGGCGGCGAACAATCGGGCCACATGATCCTGCTCGACCATGCAACGACCGGTGACGGCACCGTCGCAGCGCTGCGGGTGCTGGCCAGCCTGGTGCGATCCGGCAAACCGGCGAGCGAGCTGCTGCACGTTTTCGATCCGGTGCCGCAATTGCTCAGGAACGTGCGCTATGAAGGCGGCAAGCCATTGGACAATCCGCAGGTGAAGGCCGTGATCGCCGATGCCGAGGCTTCGCTGGTGGGCAAGGGCCGCCTCGTGATCCGCCCCTCTGGCACCGAACCGGTGATCCGCGTGATGGCCGAAGGCGATGATCAGAAGCAGGTCGAAGATGTGGTCGACGCCATCTGCGAAGCCGTGCGCGCGGCAGTTTAGGAGGTTTCCCCGATGCTGGAAATGCGCCCCGATTGCGAAACCTGCGGCGTCGGCCTCCCCGCCGAAGCGCCGGGCGCCTTCATCTGCTCGTTCGAATGCACCTTCTGCGCGGAATGCGCAGAGGATCTGGACGACCGCTGCCCCAACTGCGGCGGCGAGTTGATGGACCGCCCGTCCCGCGCCAAACCGCTCCACGCGAAGTACCCGCCGAGCACCGAGCGTAAATACAAGGGGTAAGCGGGCGCGCCAGCGTATGCTGCGGCGGTACTGGGAAGAAGCTGCCGCCGGATAAAGACCCGATTGAAGACACGTGAAAACTGCGCTGCCTTGCGGACTTTTATTTACTGAAATTGATTTATAATAAAGAAATTTATTATAAAGTGCGACAATATCCGCAAATGAAAAGATATTATTTCAACATTTATAATGACGACATAACCCTCGATGATGAAGGCGCGTTGTTAGCGAATGCCCACGCTGCACGGGCCCATGCAGTAAAGTCCGCCCGCTCACTTGCGGCAGAGACGGTTTTGCGTGGCCATTTCGTCGGAAATCACCGGATAGAGTTCGTGGATTCGGATCAGAATATCATTGGCGAAGTCCGCTTTGATGAGGCCGTTGTTGTCACTGCCTAGGCTTATGGCATTTGGGTTTTGTATTTCTTCCGATGCAATCCAGGCCCATGCGGCGTGCGTTTCCCAACCAATTCCCCCATGCAAAGCACCGCCGCTCGGCCCCGAAAGCCGCCGCCCCGCGCCCGGTCGCTAAAAACCCTCTTGCTCGCCCTGCGGACTTGCTAAAGCGCGCAGCATGACCGACGCTCCTCCCCCCCGCATACTTTCCATCGCCGGTTCCGATTCCTCGGGCGGGGCGGGCATTCAGGCGGATATTAAAACCATCGCCATGCTTGGCGGTTATGCCATGACCGCGATCACCGCGATCACCGCGCAGAACACCGTCGGCGTGCAAGGGATCGCCGCGCTGGAGCCGGCTATGGTCGCCCAGCAGATCGCATCGTGCATCGAAGATATCGGGGTTGATGCGATCAAGATCGGGATGCTGCACGATGCCGCCGTAATCGCCGCCGTTGCCGACGCGCTGGACGGCGTTGACGCGCCCCTTGTGCTCGATCCGGTGATGATCGCCACGTCGGGCGCCGTGCTTGTTGGGGCGGAGGCGGTTGCCGCCTTGCGCGCCAAGCTGTTCCCGCGCGCATTGTTGCTGACGCCCAACCTGCCGGAACTGTCGCACCTTGCCGGTCGCCCGCTCGCCAGCACGCAGGACATGATCGCCGCGGCCGAGGAATTGGCCAGCGCAACCGGCGCTGCGGTGCTGGCAAAAGGCGGGCATGGCGACAGCGACCGCATTACCGACGTGCTGGTCCGTCCCGGCGCGCGACCGGTCCGCTTCGATCACGCCCGCATCCCTACGCGTCACACCCACGGCACGGGCTGCACCCTGTCATCAGCCATTGCGACGCTGATCGGGCGCGGTCACCCCCTGGAAGATGCCGTCAGGCTCGCCCGCCAATTCGTGCTGCGGGCGATTGAAGCCGCCCCCGGCTTTGGCGCGGGGAGCGGGCCTTTGGGACATCAGGCGGTGCGTTCAAACGATTGAGCGGGCCGGCCCGGCGCTATCAATCTTCCTGAACCGAGTGGTCCTTGATCTCGTAGAACTCGGCGATGCAGGCCCATGCCTCCTCAGCCGTTTCCACCCATGTGAACAGGTCGAGATCGCTTTTCGAAATCGTGCCTTCTTCGGCCAGTGCTTCGAAATTGATGACGCGCGTCCAGAAGTCGCGGCCGAACAGGATGATCGGCATCGGCTTCATTTTGCCAGTCTGGATCAGCGTGACCAGCTCGAAGAATTCGTCGAAGGTGCCAAATCCACCGGGGAACACCGCCACGGCGCGGGCGCGCAGCAGGAAGTGCATCTTGCGCAGCGCGAAGTAATGGAACTGGAAGCTGAGATAGGGCGTCACATAGGGGTTGGGCGCCTGTTCGTGGGGCAGCACGATGTTCAGCCCGATCGATTCGCTGCCCGCATCGGAAGCGCCGCGGTTACCCGCCTCCATGATCGACGGCCCGCCGCCAGTGGTGACGACGAACTGGCGCAGACCATTTTCGATGATGCCCTTTTCGCTGACCAGCCGGGCAAGCTTGTAGGCTTCGTCGTAATACTTCGCTTTTTCGGCCAGCCGCGCGGCGACTGTCTGTTCGTACTCGCTGCCGCTCTTCGCCGCCTCGGTCAGCGCCTCGGCCTGCGCGGGAGAGGGGATGCGGGCCGAACCGTACATCACCAGCGTCGATCCGACGCGGGCTTCATCCAGCAGCATTTCGGGCTTCAGCAGCTCCAGCTGGAAGCGCACCGGACGCAATTCGTCGCGCAGCAGGAAATCGGTATCGCGAAAGGCGAGCTTATATGCCGGATGCACGGTTTGCGGGGTGCGTTCGGGGCCGGCTTCGGCAAAGCGGGTTTCTTCGCCCGCACGGTAGAACTTGCGATCTGTCAGGTCTTTGTCGGTCATCATTAGACCCCTAATAGGGGTGCCCTTGACCCGCAATAGCCTAGGTTTGCTGGGTGTTTCCCGTGAAACATTGCTCCGCGCGCACGGTCCTCTCAGGCAGGTCGAGGGCTGACCGGGGCAGGCCTCGCCGTTCGCCGCTTCTTCACGAACCAGGCCCTTGGACAAGCCGGCGCCTGCGGTATAGCCTCATGTCCAGGAGGACGTAGAATGCAATCGGTGATCCTGTACCCGGCAGGTTATAAAAAGGCAGATCGTCAGGGTTCTGAACCAGAATGAATTATCGCCATTCGTACCATGCCGGTAATAGCGCCGATGTCGTGAAGCACAGCCTGCTGATCGCCCTCGTGCGGGCCTTGCAGCACAAGCCGAGCGCGTTGACCCTGATCGATACCCACGGCGGCTGCGGGTTGTATAACCTTAACGGCGAGGAGGCCGGACGGACCGGCGAATCCACGCAGGGCGTGCTGCGGGCATTTGCCGACCCGAACCCCTTGCTGAACGAATACCGCGCCGCCGTGCAGGCCGTGAATGACGGAACGGAACCGCACCTCTACCCGGGCTCGCCCCGGATTCTGTCACAGCTGCTGCGCCCGCAGGACTTTCTGATCCTTAACGAGAAACATCCCGAGGACGCCTATGCCCTGCGCGGCGCGATGCGCGGCACACCCGCTGCCGTGCATGAACGCGACGCTTACGAACTTTGGCTGGCGATGCTGCCGACGCGAACGCCTCGCGGCGTTGTGGTTGTCGACCCGCCGTACGAGCAGACGGATGAACGCGCGCGCATCACAGGCACTCTTGCTGCGGCTCACCGCAAATGGGCGCATGGCGTGACGGTGATCTGGTATCCGCTGAAAGACCGCGCCACGCACGTGCGGTGGAAGCAGCAGTTGCGCAGGCTGGGCATCCCGAAATTCCTTAACGTGGAGCACTGGTTGTACGATGATGATCAGCCCGGCATCTATAACGGCGCCGGCCTGTTTATCGTCAACCCGCCCTACGCCTTCACGCAAGGACTGCTTCCTCTGCTCGAAGCCTGCCGCGCCGCTTTGGCGCCCGAAGGGCATAGGGGGCAGATCACAACCGAATGGTTGGTCTCTTGAAAAAAATGGGCGGCGGCCTGTAGCTAATTGCCGTCAGCATCGACCAGGAAAACCATGGGCTTTCCCCGGGACGAAGGCTCCCAACCAGCGTCTAAAGCTGCCTGAATGCCCCTGATTACAACGGCGTCGCTGACCTGGAGGCGGCCTCGTTGCATGCCTTTCAGTAACCGTTTTGGCGGGGGGAATTCCAGCAAAGCTCCTCGCTGGGTATGCTTGCGCAACAAAGCGACTGTCATGCCTTTCCAGCCTTCAGACTCGCTCCACTGTGGCTCGCTCCGCAGCTCCCACTCATATTGAAACCCGCCTACGCCGACGAGACCAGAAAGCTTGTGGATGTTGGTCATGCTGCGCTGCCTAGCAGGTTTACGATCACAAACCACCGGTCACGCAGGCAGCGGGCGCTCCCGACCAGAGCCGGTCGCCCATGCGGCAGACCAGCCCATCAGGGGGGGCAGCCCGCAGATACGCAACTGATTTGTTTCGAAAAGCTGGATGCCCCGCAAGGATTCGAACCTTGATTGACGGAGTCAGAGTCCGCTCTCTTACCATTAGAGGACGGGGCATTGGCCATCCACCAGACTTGTCCGGCGGCGTCAGCAAGCGCGGTCACTAGTTTCGCAGGCGCGCAAGGTCAAGCGCGGCGTTGGGCAGATTGCTTGCTCTCTTGGGAGGCTTGGGGTAGCCTTGGGGCAAGTGCCATACGCCCGCAGGCGTTGCGTGTGGTGATGTGAAAGTAAAGTTATCATGGCGGAAACACTCCCGCCGGACAGAAATAGCAGAGCTGGGAAAGACCGGGGCGGCAAGTCCGGCAAGGTAGCCGATTTTCGCTACAAGCGCCCCCCTCAGCCCGAACCCCGCGGCACCGGTCGAGATGGCCGGACCAAGGGGGCAAACGGCGATGCACGGCGATCCGCGCGCGCGCCGAATGGCGCAGGCCGCGCCAGTCCCGATTTGGCCGATATCGGCGCGATGAAGCCTTCTGCCGGCGGTGAGGCCTATGCCGCGCTAGACCTTGGCACCAACAATTGTCGCTTGCTGATCGCGCGCCCATCGGGCCGGGATTTCACCGTGATCGACGCCTTCAGCCGCGTGGTGAAATTGGGTGAAGGCCTTGCCACTTGTGGGCGCTTGTCGGAAGCGGCGATGGATCGGACGTTGTCCGCCCTGACGATCTGCGCAGACAAGCTGCAGCGCCGCAATGTGCGCCTCGCGCGGTCAGTCGCGACCGAGGCCTGCCGCCGCGCCGAAAACGGCGTGGAGTTCATCGAACGCGTGCGCCGCGAAACCGGCATTGCGCTCGACATCATCAGTGCCGAGGAAGAAGCGCGCCTTGCCGTGCTGGGCTGCCACATCCTGTTGGAAGCCGGCACCGGTCCGGCGGTCATTTTCGACATCGGCGGCGGCTCCACCGAACTGGTGCTGGTCGAAGCGGGCAGCGAGGGCGCAGCCCGGGTCCCGCGCATCCTCGACTGGCAGAGCGTGCCGTGGGGCGTCGTCTCGCTCACCGACACGGTGGGCCGGTCCGAGGACAGCGAGGCAGCCCGCATCGCCCGATTCGCCCAGATGAAGAAACTGGTCGCCGACAGCTTCGCGCCCTTTGCCGGGCGCGTGGCCGGATCAGCGCGCCATCCCGACATCCGCCTGCTGGGAACCAGCGGCACGGTGACGACGCTGGCCAGCCTCTACCTCGAACTGCCGAGCTATGACCGCAAGGCCGTGGACGGCCTGATCGTCCCCGCCGCCGAAATGCGCGGGATCAGCGCACGGCTTTCCGTAATGACCCCCTTCGAACGCGCAACCTTGCCCTGCATAGGGCAGGACCGGGCAGATCTGGTGGTGGCGGGCTGCGCGATATTGGAGGCAATCCTCGACCTGTGGCCCGCGCGGCGGCTGGGGGTGGCAGACCGGGGCATCCGCGAAGGCATACTCAGGAGCATCATGGCCGCTGAACACCAGTCCGAACGCACCCTCAAGGCGCTCAATAAGCAACGCTCCGGCAATGGTTCAGGGCGCGGCGGGCGATGACCCGCGGTGCCAAAACTCCGAGCAAGCGGGTCAAGACAGCCAAGGGCCGCACGGCAAGTCAGGTGCGCTGGTTGGAACGCCAGCTCAACGATCCTTACGTGCGTCAGGCCAAGGCTGACGGCTATCGCAGCCGCGCGGCTTACAAGCTCATCGAACTGGACGAGCGATTCGGCCTGTTGAAAGGCGCAAAGCGGGTCGTCGATCTGGGCATTGCGCCGGGCGGTTGGACGCAGGTGGTGCGCGCCAAATCACCCAAGGCGGAAGTGGTGGGAATCGACCTGCTCGAGGTTGAGCCGATCGAGGGCGTGACGATCTTCCAGATGGACTTCATGGCCGATGACGCCCCCACCGCACTGGCCGAGGCGCTGGGCGGGCCACCCGATCTGGTCCTGTCCGACATGGCGGCCAATACCGTTGGCCATAAGCAGACGGATCACCTGCGCACCATGGGTCTGGTCGAAGCCGCCGCCTGGTTCGCAGCCGAAAATCTCGCGCCGGGCGGAGCCTTCGTGGCCAAGGTGCTGGCCGGCGGTACAGATTCCGATCTGCTCGCGCTGCTCAAGAAACACTTTACGGCGGTCAAACACGCAAAACCCCCGGCGAGCCGCAAAGGCTCGTCGGAGTGGTATGTCATCGCCCAAGGGTTCAAGGGCTAGGTTCAAAGGAGAGGGCGGCACGGTGGCCGCCCTTTTCGCTTACTGGGTGGCAGCTGCCGGATCGGTGCCGGCTTCGGCCGCGGCAACGCCTTCGGCTTCAGCTTCGGCAGCTGCGCCTTCCGTCGGCGCACCTTCGGCAGGCGCAGCGGCGGTAAACGCGGGAAGCGGCAGGTTTGAACCCTGCGCGTTCAGATAGGCAGCGATGGCCGCGCGGTCTTCAACCTTGGAAAGACCGGCAAAGCTCATCTTGGTGCCCGGGACATAGCCCTTGGGGTTCTTGAGCCAGGCGTCCATCTTGTCCCAGTCCCACGTGCCGCCCAGCGCCTTCAGTTCGGCGCTGTAGGCGAAGCCGGCATGGCCAGCGACAGCCTTGCCCATGGTGCCGTGCAGGTTGGGGCCAATGCCATTCGCCCCGCCCGCATTGACGGTGTGGCAGCTCTGGCACTTGGCGAAAGCCTTCTCGCCCGCGGCCACCAGTTCGGCGGCCGGCGTGGCGTTCAGCGCTTCGGCGATCGACATTTCTGCCGGGCCAGCACTTTCCTCGACTGCGCCTTCAATGACGTAGCCGAGCTTTTCAGGCCGTTCCGGCTTATCGCCGTGGAAATACTTGCCCGAGAGGATCGATAGACCCAGCCCGAGACCGGCTGCGAACAGCACCCAGCCAGCGGCAGTGTTGAACAGATCGCCGCCACCATTCTGGCCTGCAGCGTTATCCTGCGAAGAGTTGTCCTGTGTCATCCCGCGCGGCTCATAGTGTCGGCCAGCGACGCGCGCAAGACTGATCATGGCACGAATTCTTGCGCCTTTTGCAACGAGCCTCTAGGCGCGCTGTCATCATGCGATCCTTTCCCGGCCCTGCCCTAAAGATTGTTGACCGGATGCGCGCCGCCGCTGCTGCCGATCCGGGCTGCGCAATTGCCTTTCAAGGATCGCCCGGCGCCAATTCGCACCGCGCTGCGACCGAGGCTTGCCCCGATTTGCAGCCGCTGCCCTGCTTCAGCTTCGAAGATGCGCTGGAAGCGGTGAAAGATGGCCGTGCAGGCCGCGCGATCATCCCGATTGAAAATTCGCAGCACGGGCGGGTCGCGGACATCCATTTCCTGCTTCCTGAAAGCGGGCTGCATATCGTCGGTGAATATTTCATGCCGATCCACCACGCGCTGATGGCGCTGGGTTCAGGGCCGTTCGAGGCAGCCTATTCGCACCCGCAGGCGCTCGGCCAGTCGCGCCGTTACCTGCGCGCGCGCGGGATCGTGCCATTGAGCCATGCCGATACCGCCGGCGCGGCAGCTTACGTGGCCGAACGCGGCGATCTTTCCGTGGCCGCCATCGCCCCGGCGCTGGCCGCCGAGCTTTATGGCCTCACCATCATCGAGCATAATGTCGAGGACAGCGCGGACAACATGACGCGCTTTGTGATTCTCGCCCGCGATCCGCTCGCCGCCCAAACGCTCGAAGGCAAGCCGGTGATGACCACCTTTGTTTTCGAGGTAAAGAACATCCCGGCCGCACTTTACAAATCGCTGGGCGGGTTTGCCACCAACGGTGTCAACATGACCAAGCTGGAAAGCTACCAGCAGGGCACCAGCTTTGCCGCGACGACATTCTACGCCGACATCATCGGTGCGCCAGGCGATCCGGCAGTCGACCGCGCGCTGGAGGAATGTGCGTTCCATTCCAAGGAATTGCGCATCCTGGGCAGCTATGAACAGGCCCGCGCCCGCGGGTAAGGCGCGGATAGCTCGGTTTCCCGTTGCACGGCGCCTAGCGCCGTGCCACCACCGCTGACGGGATGACCGCAGCGGCCGCAACACCCCCTTCCAGTCCATCAAATGACTCAGGCGGAGCGGCTCCCGCCGGATGGGAAAGCCTGCGGGCCGATGGCGACATTCAGTTCGCCCCCGTTGCCGTTCCGGAGATGACGCCGCGCGTCCCCGGCTGGTTCGAACGATTGCTCAACGATCTCTTCGTAGTCCTTGCCGAATGGCTCGCCCCGCTGGGCAAGGCGCTGGGGGCGTCATGGTGGTGGCTGCAATGGGTCTTGCTGGGCGCGGCGGTGCTGTTTGCGGGCCTGCTGCTGGTGCGCCTGATCGCGCCGGTGCTGGGGCGCCGGAGCGACACGGCAGGCGATGGGGAGGCAGGGACGTGGCGCCCTGATGCAGCATCAACCCTTGCGCTGCTGGACGATGCCGACCGGCTGGCGGCAGAGGGCCGCTTTGACGAGGCGACGCGCCTTCTCCTCCAGCGCAGCGTCGGCCAGATCGCCGCCGCGCGGCCCGATTGGGTGGAGCCTTCCAGCACCGCGCGTGAACTTGCCGCGCTGCCTGCCCTGCCCGATGCAGCGCGCGGCGCATTTGGCGTGATCGCCGAACGGGTGGAGCGATCGCTATTCGCGCTGCGCGCACTCGACCGCGCGGATTGGGAAGCAGCGCGCGCCGCCTATGCCGAATTCGCGCTGGCCCGAATCGATGGGCGGAGAGGGACGGCATGAGCGGCGGCGCAGCATTCTCGCGGCGCGGTGCCTTTGCGCTGGTCGCGGGCGGCTTCGCGCTGTTTCTTACGATCCTCTACCTCATCGGCGCGGGTGAGGACGTCGGCGGCGAACAGGGCAGCGTTCAGGCCCATGCGTCCAGCCGCGGGCTCAATGGCTATGCAGGGCTGGTGCGGCTGGTCGAAGCGCAGGGATACACCGTGGATCGTTCGCGCAACCGCAAGGGGTTGGAGACGGAGGGGTTGCTGGTGCTGACCCCGCCAGCCGTTGGCGACGCGGAAGAGATCGGCACGATACTGGCCGAACGTCGTTATCGCGGGCCCACCTTGGTTATCATGCCCAAATGGCAAGCCACCCCACCTTCGCCCACGCTGCCGCCCAAGGCGCGCGAGAAGTTCAAACGTGGCTGGGTTACGCTGGCCAATGTCACGACGAGCGATTGGGCAGAGAGGTTGCCGTCGCCCTTCGGCTTTGCTCACGCATCTGCCGATCCCGACATAGGCAAGGCACGGGTGCCCGGCCTCTGGCAAGGCATGGGCAAGGAGGGCAGTCTGCCGACCCCCACAACGCTGTTTGCAACACCGATGTCGGCGCATGACACGTTCGTCACCGATGGCGCGGCGCGGGTGCTCGCCTTTGTTGTAACGCCGGAACTCAACGGGGAACCGGACGAGGAAGCCTATCCCGTGGCCTTCCTGGCAGAGCCTGACCTTGCCAATAATTTCGGTCTTGCCGATCCCGCGCGCGCGGCGGTGGCTGTCGCGCTGGTGGACGAACTGACCTACGGCGGCGATATCGGGGAGGTCACCTTCGACATGACGCTCAATGGCTTTGGCGCGTCGGAGAATCTGCTGACGCTGGCCTTCCGCCCGCCGTTCCTCGCCGCGACTTTAAGCTTGCTGGCGGCGCTGCTGATCGTCGGCTGGCGGGCGTTCATGCGTTTCGGCCCGCCTGCGGCTGCCAGCGGCCCGGACATCGCGTTTGGCAAGCACCAGCTGATCCTCAATGGCGCGGGACTGATCCTGCGGGCCCAGCGCTTTGGCTTGCTCGGCGTGCCCTATACCGCGCTGTCGGCACGCCGATTGGCCGAACGGCTCGGCCTTACCCGGCCTGACTGGGCCGCCATCGACGCTGCGCTTTCCCGCCGCCTGCCGATGGAAGAACCCTTCACCCACCGCGCCGCGCGGATGGACGCGGCCCGGACCCCGGCCGACATCCTCGCCGCGGCGCAAAGCCTCGATGATCTCAACGCCAAATTGCAACAGGGACAATGACCCGATGACCATGACACTCGACGACGTCCGCAGTCTGGCTGACGCCATCCGCGCCGAAATCGCCAAGGCGATTGTCGGGCAGGAGGCGATGGTCGATATGCTGCTGGTGGCAATGCTGTCAGAAGGCCACGTGCTGCTGGAAGGCCCGCCGGGTACAGCCAAGACCTTCCTCGCGCAAAGCTTTGCCACCGCGCTGGGCCTCGATTTCGGGCGCATCCAGTTCACCCCCGATCTGCTGCCGGGCGACATTCTGGGATCGAACCTGTTCAACTTCCAGACCAGCCAGTTCACGCTCACGCGCGGGCCGATCTTCTGCGACCTGCTGCTGGCGGACGAAATCAACCGCACCCCGCCCAAGACGCAGGCCGCGCTGCTCGAAGCGATGCAGGAACGCCGCGTCACGCTGGACGGGGAGACGCACCAGCTGCCGGAACGCTTCATGGTCGTCGCCACCCAGAATCCGATCGAAAATCAGGGCGTCTATCCGCTGCCCGAAGCGCAGCTTGACCGCTTCCTGTTCAAGCTGCTGGTGCCTTACCCGGCTGAGGACGAAGAGGCGCGGATCGTTGCCACCTTCGGCCAGCGTTCGGGGCCGCAGCGCCCGGTCGATCTGGGCGTGCTGGCGGTTACCAACGCTGCCGGGATCAGCGCTGCCACCAGCGCGCTGGCGCAGGTCACCGTAGCGGACGAGATCACCCACTATGTCGTGCGCCTGATCCGTGCGACGCGGGACCACCCCGAACTGACCGTCGGCGCATCGCCGCGCGCCGCCGTGCTGCTGGCTGGGGCCGCCCGCGCCCGCGCCGCTTTGGAAGGCCGCGACTATGTGATCCCCGATGACGTCAAGGCGCTGGCCGTCCCGGTGCTGCGCCACCGCCTCACCCTGTCGCCCGCTGCCGAGATCGAGGGGCGCGATATGGAAGCGCTGGTGGCCGAACTGGTCGAAGCGACCGCGGCACCCCGATAAGGTGATCCGCGTCCTGCGCCTTGTCCTCGAGACGCTGCTGCGACCACTGCGGCCGCTGCTGATCGTCGCGCCGACGGAGCGTGCGGCATGGATCGCGGCGGCGCTTGCCCCGGTCGCGGTGGTGATCGCCGCCGCAGCGCCCGGCGCATGGGTTGCCGCGCCGCTGATGGGGGCGGCGCTGCTGCTGCTGATCGCGCTGGATGCGGTCACGACGGGCAAGCTGGCGGCTTGGGAAATCCGCACCAGCGAGGATATCGAGGTCGGCCAGCCGAGCATGCTCGCGATCACCGCGCGTTTTGCGGGCCGGGTGCCTTCGCAGGTCGAGGCTGCGCTCGCCTGCGATTCGCGCCTTGCGCCAGAGGGCCGCGTGACCTTTGCGCTCGCCCCCGATCCGCATGGCCCAGACTGGCAGGGCGAGACGACGCTCACCCCCTCGCGGCGCGGCACCGCCACGGTCGAGCGTGCGTGGATGCGCTGGGTAGGGCCGCTGGGCCTTGGCGCGCGGCAGGTCGACTATCCGCTCAATAAGCCTGTGCGCATCTGGCCCGATCTGTCGCCCGTGCGTTCTCCCGATTTGCAGACCTTCCTGCGCAATGCGCAATTGGGCCTCATCGCCCGCCGCATCCGGGGCGAGGGCACGCAGTTCGAGGCTCTGTCGGAATACGAACCCGGCATGGACCGCCGCCGCATCGACTGGAAGGCCAGCGCGCGCCACACCCGCCTGTTCGCCCGCGAAAACGAAAGCGAGCGCAACAACCAGATCGTCTTCGCCCTGGATTGCGGGCAGGCGATGTGCGAGCCGGTGGACGGCCTGCCGCGCATCGACCGCGCGGTCTCCGCCGCGCTGACCTGTGGCTATGTCGCGCTGAAGGGCGGGGACAAGGTCGCGCTGTTCGGCTTTGCCCGGCGGCCGCAGATCATGACCCCCTTCATCGGCGATGCCCGCGCCTTCCACCGCCTGCAAAGCGCCGCCGCAGGCCTGGATTACGAGCCGGTGGAACCGAACTTTACCCTCGCGCTCGCCACCCTGGCAGCAAAGCTGAAACGCCGTTCACTGGTGGTGGTGTTCTCCGATTTCACCGATCCCACAGCGGCAGAACTGATGGTCGAAAGCCTCGGCCGACTGGTGAGCAAGCATCTGGTGCTGTTTGTCACCATGGCCGACAGCGAGGTGGAAGACCTGATCGCCGTCCGGCCGGGCGACATGGCGACCCTTGCCCGCGCCGTCACGGCCGACAGCCTCGCCCAGCAGCGCAAACTGGTGCTGACCCGCCTGCGACGTCTGGGGATCGATGTGCTCGAAGCGCCGTGGGACATGATCGGCCCGCGCCTGATCGACCGCTATCTGGCGATCCGCAGCAGCGAGGCGATAGGGTGAAGGCGCCGGTCATCTCCTCATGGTTCGGGCGCGGGGCCGTGGCCGCGCCGCCCGATATCGAAAGCGCAGCACTGCGGTCCGACCGCTTCCGGCTTGAGCGGGAAGGCGATTGGCGCCGACTTGAGGCGATTGTCGCCCGCATGGAGCGCGGCGGCCTGCGGCGGATTGCTGATGACGATCTGATCGCGCTCCCCGCGCTGTATCGCACCGCTGCATCCAGCCTGGCGGTCGCGAGGGAAACGTCGCTGGACGCGGCCACCCTCGCCTATCTTGAAGCGCTGGTGCAGCGCGCGTGGTTTCAGGTCTATGGCCCGCGCTACGGGTTTGTGCGCTGGCTGCGCGGGTTTTTCCTCGGCGGGTGGAGCCGGGCTGTGCGGGCCTTGTGGCTGGATATATGCATAGCGCTGTTTGTGATGGTGGCCGGGACGATCGTTGGCTGGCTGCTCGTTGCTGAGGACGAGGCGTGGTATTACCGGCTGTTCCCGGCGGGCATCGGCGAAGCGCGCGTGCCGGGGGCCAGCCGCGAACAATTGCTGCGAAGCCTCGCCCATGATGAAGGCGCGGCGGGTCTTGCCGGGTTTGCCGCGCAGCTGTTCAGCAACAACTCCGCGGTGTGCATCCTTGCCTTCGCGCTAGGCTTTGCGTTCGGCATCCCGTCGCTGTTGCTGCTGGTGCACAACATGGCTTTGCTCGGCGCGATGCTGTGGCTGTTTGACGGGCAGGGTCTGGTGGTGGAGCTGGCCGCGTGGTTGAGCGTTCACGGCACCACCGAATTATTCGGCATTCTGCTGTCGGGCGCGGCGGGCCTGCATATCGGGAGGGCGATGGCCTTTCCCGGACCGGCAGCGGTGCTGGATGCCGCCGCGGCTGCCGGACGGCGCGCGGCGGTGGTGATGGTTGGCGTGGTCATCATGATGGTGGTCGCAGCCCTGCTCGAAGCGTTTCCGCGCCAATTGGTTGAGGATACGGGCAGCCGCTTTGTGATCGGCGGGACAATGCTGACCTTCTGGCTCGCCTATTTCTGCCTCTATCGCCCTGCCCTGCAAGGGCTGGAGGACGGGGGATGAACGCGCGCAAAACCACTCTTGCACGTCCTGCCGACAAGCGCGCGCGGACGCTAGTCACGCCCGAAGGCCTGGTCTTGCCGCTTGTCCTTGCCGCGCGCGCACCCCGCGCGGCCGCGCTGATGATCGACGTGATGATTGTCGTCTTCAGCCTCGTCATATTTCAACTGCTGGTGGTGTGGGTGGCGGGCGGATTGCTGGACGGCACCGCGCTGGATCCTGCCGGAATGTCGGGCGGTGCGCTCGAATTCCTCGGCATTGTCATGGCCCTGTTCGTGTTTTGCACCTGGTACGGGTATTTTCTGGTGCAGGAACTGGGGCCGCGCGGTGCGACGCTGGGCAAGCGGATGGTCGGCATCCGCATCGCCGCACGGCGCGGCGCGCGGCTCACCCCCGAAGCGGTGATCGCCCGCAACCTGCTGCGCGATATCGAAATTTTCTATCCGATTGTGGCTCTGATTACGCTAACAATCATGGCGCAGCAGGGGCAGGAGATTGGCATTCTCAGCGCGATTTTGACCATTTGGTTCGCGCTGTTCCTGCTGTTCCCCTTCTTCAACCGCGATGCCTTGCGTGCTGGCGACATTGTCGCCGGAACCTGGGTGGTCGAACGGCCCAAAGCACAGCTTGCCTCCGTCTTGTCCGTGCAAGGCGCCGCTGCTGGGGCGAGCAATGTGACCGGCGTGCGCTATGCCTTTGGTGAGGCGGAACTTTCGGTCTATGGCGAGAAGGAATTGCAGACGCTGGAGCGGGTGCTGCGGGATTCCCCCGCGGAAGCTCTCGCCGCCACGCATAAGGCGATCTGCCGCAAGATCGGCTGGGAGCCGGGCGCGGGCGACGAAAGGGCTTTTCTCGAAGCATTCTATGCGCAATTGCGGGCCAGACTAGAGGCCGACATGCGGTTCGGCAAACGCAAGGCGGACAAGTTTTCATGAACATTGATCGGCGGTTTTTCATCGGTGGCTCGCTGGCCTTGGGAGCTTCTGCCTGCATCCCGCCTGACCAGAGCCCGATCGGAAGGCTGGCGGCAGAGCTGCGCATTATCGAAGCGGTGGGTGACGGAACGCTGGGCGTTGAGCTCTACAACACGGCCACCGGCATGGCCGTGGGGATCAACCGTGACCGGCGCTTCGGCCATGCGTCGTCGTTCAAATTCTCGCTCGCCGCGCTGCTGCTGCAACGCCATGCGGCGGGCCTGATCGATGCCGACCGGCGGGTGACGTGGACCGAGGCCGATATGCTCGAATACGCCCCCTTCACGCGGGAACGGCTGGCGAGCGGCGCGACCTTGCGCGAACTGGCACGGGCGACGCAGGTGACGTCCGACAATCCGGCGGCCAATATCCTGCTGCGGGCGCTGGGCGGACCGGCCGGGCTGACCGCCTTCTGGCGCTCCATCGGCGATCCGGTCAGCCGGGTTGATCGTTACGAGCCGGAAATGAACATCGTCCCGCCGACCGAATTCCGCGACACGAGCACGCCGGCAGCGATGGCGCGCACTGTGGCCAAGATTGTCTATGGCGATGTGCTGCCGGAGGCCGAACGGGCCGAGCTAAAAAGCTGGATGATCGCCACCGAAACGGGCCTGCGCCGGGTGAGGGCGGGTCTGCCTGAAGGTTGGGTGGCGGGCGACAAGACCGGCACCAGTGGGCTGGTTGGCAGCGAAAGCAACTTCATCGACATCGGCTTTACCGAAGGGCCGAAGGGCCAGCCGCCGATCACCTTCGCCTGCTATTTCCGCGTCCGCGGCCCCGCCGATACCATGCAGGCCCGCGCCGAGTTGGCGCTTTCAAGGGTTGGTCGGATCATCAAGGAATTCGCCGAGCCGGAGCGCGGTTTGCCGCTGGTGGGGAAGCTTTACTGAGACTGCTGAAGAGAGATTTCTTCTTTATATTTAGACATTTGAAGGATTTTCTCTGCTTGACACTCATAGGTTACGCCATAGGCTGGTCAACCTCGATTAGAAGAGGAGAAACAAATGCTTCGAAAGGTTTTTCTTTTGACGCTGGTGTCAGTAGGCATGGTCATTGTCGCGCCACCCGTGAGTGCGAACACCCCGGTGTGCCCCTATGATCTAAGCGGCAGCGGCATGACGGATGAACAGATCATGGCATTCTGCGGCTCATGGGAGCGCGAACGGCAGACACCTAGAGAGCGCTCTACCTTCAACCACGACGGTAAGCGTCGAAAAGACGGTACGGTAATTAAGGTAACATCGACAGGGGTTACCAGATCCTACCCTCTACCCAGCGACAGGATCCAGAAGGAGGTGGACTGATTTTCCTGGCCATGCCGCGGCACTGCCGGATCGTGGCATGGCCAGCCCTTGCAAGACTCAGTGATCCGGCGTTCCTGAAGCCTTGCCTTCACCCCCGAAAATCGCGACCTCGCGCGTGCCTTCGCTGCTTGCCCGTCCACGATACATGCCGGTGGTGTTGAAGCTGAAAATCGCATCGCCTTGCGGCGTGACAAGGATAATCCCGCCATCCCCGCCGAGTAACTTGACGTCGGCCATGACAGCGTCGGCAATATACTGCGCTTCCTCGGTACGCACGCCGGGATCAGCGGCCTTGTCGTCCGCCATGGCGACTTTCACCTCGGCAGTCGCGCGCAGTCTTGCGCAAATCTCGTGCGCCACGCCGACGCGGATGAAATACTCGCCCCACCCTGTCGCCGAGACAGCACACGCGCGATTATCCGCGTAAGTCCCCGCACCAATTAGCGGCGCATCGCCCACGCGGCCCCAGCGCTTGCCGGTCATCCCGCCGGTGGAGGTGCCCGCCGCCACATTCCCGCTCTGGTCCAGCGCCACCGCGCCCACCGTGCCGAACTTGTGATCGACATCCAGCGCCGAAAGCTGCTTGGCCTTCATCCGCTCCAGCGCCTCGCGCCGCGCGGGTGTGGCGAAATATTCGGGCGGGGTGACGGCAAAGCCCTTTTCCACCGCGAAGGCCTCCGCGCCCGCCCCCATCAGCATCACGTGCTCGCTATCGGTGCGCACCGTGTCAGCCAGCAGGATCGGGTTCTTGACCGTCTTCACCCCCGCAATCGCGCCTGCGCTGCGATCGCGCCCGTCCATGATCGAAGCGTCGAGTTCATTCGTCCCGTCCCACGTGAAAACCGCGCCCTTGCCAGCGTTGAACAGGGGCGAGTCCTCCATGATGATGATCGCCGCCTTGATCGCGTCCATCGCGCTCCCGCCCTCGGACAGGATTTTCGACCCCGCATCGAGAGCGGTTTGCAGCGCCGCCTCGTATTCAGCCTCTTTCTCCGGTGTCATCGCCTTGCGGCTGAGCGTCCCTGCCCCGCCGTGAATCGCCAGCGACCACTTGGGCGCTGCGGCGTCCTGCGCGGTGGCAGGCTGGGACATGAGGGCGAGCGCGATCAGCGTGACGATTTTCTTCATGGGCGCAGGGTGTAACGCGGCCCTGCGTGTTTCACCAGCTTAACAGCACGGCCTGCGCGCGTTAGGGCGTCCAACATGATCTACCGCCCTGCGACCCCCGCCGATGCCCCCACGCTTGCGAAGCTTGGCGCGGACACCTTCGTCGCCGCCTTCGGACATCTTTACACGCCCGAAGACCTCGCCGCCTTCCTTGCCGAGGTACACAACGTAACCGCCGTCGCTGCGGAAATCGCCGGTGACGAATGCACTCACCGCCTTGTCGAGAAGGACGGCGCGCTGGTCGCCTTTTGCAAACTGCGTTACCCGACCAAGTTCGTGGAGCATTCCGACGCGCGCAATCCGATCGAGCTTGGCCAGCTATATGCGCTGCCTGGTTACACCGGCGCAGGCGTCGGCGCGATACTGATGGATTGGGCGCTGGGCACCGCGCGCGACGGTGGGCATGATGCCATCCTGCTATCGGTCTATGCCGAAAACTTCGGAGCGCAGCGGTTCTACCAGCGGCATGGCTTTGGCAAAATCGCCGACATCACCTTTCGGGTTGGGGAACATCTCGATCCGGAATTCCTATATGAGCTGAAGCTATAGGCACGGGAGAACGATAATGAGCGCATTCGGCTGGGCAAGCACCACGGACGAGGTGCTGGACGGCATCAGCCTTTCGGGCAAGACCGCGTTCATCACCGGCGCGAATTCGGGGCTGGGGCAGGAAACCGCCCGTGCCATGGCGGCGCGGGGCGCACATATCGTGATGGCGGGGCGCGATCAGGGCAAGCTGGACGAAGCGGCCGCGGCAATCCGGGCCAGCGTAGCTGACGCGCAGCTCGATACCATCACGCTCGATCTCGGCTCGCTTGAAAGCATCCGCGCCGCAACATCGCGCGCGCGCCAGCGGTTCGAGAAGATCGATCTGCTGATCAACAATGCAGGGGTGATGGCCTGCCCGTTCACCCACACGAATGACGGGTTCGAAATGCAATTCGGCACCAATCACCTCGGTCACTTCGCGCTGACCGCCGAACTGATGCCCCTGATTGAGCGTGGCAGCGCCAAGCGGATCGTCAACCTGTCCAGCCGCGGACACCACTTCGCGCCCGTGGATTTCGACGACCCCCATTTTCAGCAGCGCACCTATGAGCCCTGGGTCAGCTACGGCCAGTCGAAGACCGCGAATGTGCTGTTCACGATCGGGCTGGAGCAGCGCTTCGCGGTGCTTGGCATCCACGCCTACGCGGTGCATCCGGGCGGAATCGAGACGAATCTCGGCCGCCACATGACGCAGGACATGCGCGATGCGTTGATGGCGCAGCTCAGCGCGCGCCACACGAACTTTGCCTGGAAAACCATCCCGCAAGGCGCTGCGACCAGCTGCTGGGCAGCAACCGCCGAGGATCTGGAAGGCAGGGGCGGGGTCTATTGCGAGGACTGCCACGTGGCGGAGGTGGACGACCAGTCCACCTCCGCCGGCGTTCGTTCCTACGCGCTCAATTCCAGCTATGCTGACCAGCTGTGGAAACTGAGCGAGGAGCTGACCGGGGCGAAGTTCCCGACCTAACTGGCAAGGAAATCGCGCAGCAACCCGGTCACGTCCTTCGCCTCGCGCGTGGGCGTAATCGCCATGAAGACGTGTGGCGCGGCTTCGTATTCGTAAAGCTTGGCGTCCACCCCGGCAGCGCGAAGCCTGCCGACGAAGGTCCGCGAATCAACGATGAACAGGTCGTGCCGTCCCGTCCAGATGCGGGTCGGCGGCAGCTGGGCCAGCGCTTCGGGTGAGGCGTAAAGCGGGCTCACGGCGGGATCATCCAGCGCGCGCCCCGCCGCAACCATGCCGCCGCAGGCGCGCAGCGTGCCGATCTTGAGCATCACGTCATGCGGTTCGACCGCGGCAATTGCCGGATCGGCCAGCCCCAGATCCAGCCACGGCGCAAACAACGCGAGCTTGCCCGGCAGCGGACCGCCGTCCCGCACCTGTCGCAGCGCCAGCGCCAGCGCCATATGCGCGCCCGCGCTGTCGCCGTTAAGGATGATCCGCGCCGGATCATGGCTCGCAGCAAGACTGGCATAGACCGCATCGGCCAGCGCATCCTGCGCGGAGCAAGGCGTCTCCGGCACGACGGGGTAAAGCGGCACGGTCACGCTGATCCCGCACTTTTTCACCATCTCGGCAACCAGTGGCCAGTGCACCTTGAACATCGGTTGCACAAAGCCGCCGCCGTGGAAGTAGAGCATATGCCACACCCCCGGCCCGGCCTTGGGGTGCAACGTCACCACCCGCGAACCCAGCACTTCGCGCTCCTCGACGTTGAAACGCTTGCGGAAGCTGTCCGGCATTGGCGCATCGGAAGGCAGATGGCGCCCCGCCATTGCCTTGTGGAAGCCTGCTTCGTCATGGGGAAAGACCGGCTTCCCCCGCGCGATCATGAACTTGATTGCCCGCATCAACAGGCTCGGCGCAGGGCTGCGCAGTTCGATGGCGGTTTGGTTCAACATGGTCATTCCCCTTCAGGGTCGCAGAGTGCCGCGCAGCAAAGGCAAGTCAAGCGCGACGACTGGTCATTGCCCCGAAACGCTTTGCCGACTATAGGCGGGCCTATGTCTTCCATTCGTCCGTGGCGCACGATCGAACGGCGCAAATCGCGCCAGATCATGGTGGGGAATGTCCCCGTTGGCGGTGATGCTCCCATCACCGTGCAAACCATGACCAACACCCCGACAGAAGACGTGCGCGCCACGCTCGACCAGATCCGGCGGTGCGAGGAAGTGGGCGCGGACATCATCCGCGTGTCCTGCCCGACCGAGGAATCGACCCGCGATTTCAAGACAATCACCCGCAACGCCCGTATTCCGATCGTGGCCGACATCCATTTCCACTACAAGCGCGCGCTGGAAGCGGCAGATGCTGGCGCCGCGTGCCTGCGCATCAACCCCGGCAATATCGGATCGGCGCAGCGCGTCGCCGAAGTGGTGCGCGCCGCCAAGGCCAATGGCTGCGCGATCCGTATCGGCGTGAACGCGGGCAGCCTTGAGAAAGACCTGCTCGAAAAATATGGCGAGCCCTGCCCTGAAGCGCTGATCGAAAGCGCGCTGGATCACATCAAGCTGCTGCAGGACCATGATTTCCACGAATACAAGGTGGCGGTGAAGGCCAGCGACGTGTTCCTCGCGGTCGCGGCCTATCATGGTCTTGCCGAAACGGTCGATTGCCCGCTGCACTTGGGCATTACGGAAGCAGGCGGCTTGATCGGCGGTACGGTCAAGTCGAGCATCGGCATGGGCAGCCTGCTGTGGGCCGGGATCGGTGACACGATCCGCGTCAGCCTGTCGGCTGAGCCCGAAGAAGAGATTAAGGTCGGCTACCACATGCTCAAGGCCCTGGGCCTGCGCACGCGCGGCGTGCGGGTGGTGTCATGCCCGTCGTGCTCGCGGCAGGGGTTCGATGTGATCCGCACGGTGGAAACGCTCGAAAAGCGGCTCGAACACATCAAGACCCCGATGAGCCTGTCGGTGCTCGGCTGCGTCGTCAACGGCCCCGGCGAAGCGCGCGAGACCGATATCGGCCTGACCGGCGGCGGCAACGGCAAGCATATGGTCTACCTGTCGGGCATGAAGGCCCACGCGATCGATGACGAGGCGATGCTCGATCATATCGTCCGGCTGGTCGAAGAAAAGGCCGCTGCCATCGAGGCGGGTGAAGCCACCGCCTTCGATCCGCACACGGCCCCTGCACAAGCCACCGTAGCCGCAGAGTGATCCGGCCCGCGATTGCCGCAAGTCTGGCGCTGGCGCTTTCCGCCTGCGCCATCGGGCCTGCGCCCATGACGGCCGCCGTCGCCCCGCACCCCGAAGCGCGTCCCTACACCGCCGCCGCAGACGCGATGGCCGAAGTCGATGCCGCGCTCATCCTCGCCGCCGCCTCGGGCAAGCACGTGCTGCTGGTGATGGGCGCCAACTGGTGCCACGATAGCCGCGCGCTGGCCGGTTGGCTCGAAGCCCCGCGCTTCGCCGCGTTTGTGGCAGAGCGTTACGAGTTGGTATTCGTCAATGTCGGCATGCCGCAAACCGGCGACGGGCATAACCTCGATGTGGCCCGGCGTTTCGGGCTCGCGGATGTCCCCGGCACGCCTGCCCTGCTGGTGCTGACGCCGGAAGGCCGCGCGGTAAACCTCGATACCGCCGCGAGCTGGCGCAACGCTGCCAGCCGCAGCGAAGACGCTATTCTTGCCGAACTCACCGCGCTGGCCGAAAATCGGGCCCTGCCCCGGCCATGATCGAAGCCCTCCTGCTCGCCTTCGCGCTGGCGATGGACGCCTTTGCGGTCGCGTTGACGCAAGGGGCGCGGTTCCGGCCTTCGCCCCGCCAGGGGCTGGCCATTGCGCTGACGTTCGGCGTGCTTCAGGCGCTGATGCCGCTCGCCGGGCTGGGGATCGGGGCGATTGCGCTGGCCTATGTCGAAGTGATCGACCACTGGATCGCCTTCGGTCTGCTGACTTTCCTCGGCGTCAGGATGCTGGGCGGCCATGTTGGCGAGGGCGAAACCGCACGGGCATTGACTGGCAAGTCGCTGCTGGTCGCCGGGGTGGCGACAAGCGTCGACGCGCTGGCCGCAGGGATTACACTGCCCACGCTGGCAATCGAGCCGCTGTCCGCCGTTGCGCTGATCGGACTGGTCACCTTCGCCATGAGCGGAGCGGGCGTGCTGCTGGGCCACCGCGCGGGTGACCGCTGGGGTGAATGGGCGGAACGGGCCGGGGGTCTGATCCTGATCGGGCTAGGCGCAAAAATACTCGCCGAACATAGCGGGTATCTCTGAGCGCGATGCTCCATGTCGTCCACCATGCCGACTATATGGCCCCGCGCCCGGAGCGCGGCACTTTCCGCTTCGACAAATATTACCTCGTCATGGAAGAACTGCGGGCCAGCGGCGCGCCGATCACCGAACACGCGCCGCAGCCGATGCCGCGGGAATGGCTGGAGGCGGTGCACTGCCCGACCTATGTTGACGAGGTGTTCCGCGCCGAAGTGCCGCAGGACAAGGAGCGTCGCATCGGATTTCCCGTCACGCCCGCCATCACCAGCCGCGTGCGCCACACCAACGGCGGCACATGGCTCGCCGCGCAGCTTGCCCGGAGCCACGGCTATGCCGCCAATTCCGCCGCTGGCAGCCATCACGCGCTGCACGACACTGGCGCGGGCTATTGCGTGTTCAACGATCTGGCCATTACCGCCAACCGGCTGGTCGCAGAACGCCACGCCGCGCGCGTGCTGATCGTCGATCTGGACGTCCATCAGGGTGACGGCACCGCCAGCCTCACTGCAGGGCGCGAGGATATCTTCACTCTCTCGCTCCATGCCGAAAAGAACTTCCCGGTCAGGAAAGCCCGGTCCAGCCGCGATGTCGCTTTGCCCGACGGGTTGGACGATGACGGCTATATGGAAGCCCTGACCCGCCACCTGCCTGAAGTCTTCTCCGAATTTGCGCCCGACTTCGTGCTCTATCAGGCCGGCGTCGATCCGCACCGCGATGACAAGCTGGGCCGGCTGGGACTGAGCGATGCGGGGCTGGCCCTGCGCGACCGCTTTGTCATCGGCGAAAGCCGCCACCGCCGCCTGCCAGTGGCAAGCGCTTTGGGCGGCGGATATGGCGATGATCCGCGCGAAGTGGCCGCCCGCCACGCCGCTTCAATGCTGGCCATGGCTGAGGCAAACAGCGCATTTCCGGCACCTTCAGGCACGAGTTGAGGCATAGCTGCGATGAACCGTTGCCAACCCCATTGGGAACCTGAGCTCTGCCGGTTACGTTGTTGAACAATGAAGCGCCGCGATATTTTGAAAGGCACTCTGGCCGCTGGAGCAGCGTTGGCGCTGCCGACCCGCCTGTTTGCGTCTGTCGCTGCCGGCACCCCGCGCGACCGTATTCTCTTCAACATCGCCAAGCGCGAACTGCTGCGCGCGGGCAACGCGATCTGGAAGCATGACATCGTCGGCATCGCCGATTTCGGACTGCATTCGGCAAAACCCCGGTTTCACTTCGTCAATCTTGATCGCGGCGAAATTGTCTCGCACCGCGTCAGCCACGGCATGGGTTCGGACCCGCAGCATGATGGCTGGCTGAAGCAGTTTTCCAACACCGAAGGCTCCAACGCGACCAGCCGCGGGGCTTATGTCACGTGGGAATGGTACACGGGCCGTTACGGCACATCCGTGCGGTTAGGCGGGCTGGACCACAGCAACGACGCAGCGCTGCGCCGCTACATCGTGATGCACCACGCCGATTATGCCGAAGACTACCACATCGAAAAGTGGGGCCGTCTGGGCCGCTCCAACGGGTGTTTCGCGATGGGCACCGATCAGTTCCGTGAGGCGCTGGTGCATCTGTCCGGGGGCCGCCTGCTGTTCGCGGACAGCCTCGGGCTGGAAGCAGACGGCAGCATACAGCCTGTGCCGGAACTCGCCATGATCGAACGCGCGCCGCTCGACCTCGGCTCCCGCCCGGGCGCCAGCGCCTTCTGAACGCTGACGATCCGGACGCGAAGCCTGCGCCTTAGCTGTCGCGCAGATTGTCCTCGATCACGATCACCTCGTCATCCACCACATTGCTACGATTGCGCACGCGCGGCTTGTCGAGGCTGGCGAGCACCTTTGTATCGCGGCCATAGATGTCCTTGAAGGTCGCCATCTGGCCGTTGATGTCGGACGCCATCGTGAAATAGGTGATATAGGCGGGCCACTGCTTTTCCAGCATAACCTTGGTATATTTGCCCGAGGTGGAAATCGCGACCGCTTCATCCTTGGTGGCACCCTTGCCGAGAATCGCCATCGTCATCGCCAGTTCCAGCGCGCGTTCGGTGCGCACACAGCCGTGGCTGAGCGCGCGGCTGTCATTGGCGAACAGGTGGCGCGACGGGGTGTCGTGGAAGAAAATCGCGTGTTCGTTGGGCATTTCCAGTTTCATCATACCCAGCGAATTGCCCGGCCCCGGCTGCTGCACCACGGTGATGTAACCATTGGCACCCTTGGTCGCGACATAGCCGTTACGCTTGCCCCAAGCGGGGTTGCCCAGCACTTTTGCGCCCAGCCCCTCACCCTTGACGATCGACTGCGGCACAGTCCACGTCGGGTTGAACACCACGCCTTCGACCACCTCGGCCAGTTGCGGGGTGGCGGTGCGCCCCGGCTTGCCGACGATGGTGCGATAGGTGCTGATGATCCTGTTACGCACTGTCAGGCGGAGCTGGAATTCGGGCACGTTGGTGATCAGGTATTGCGAACCCAGATCGCGCTGCAACCACCGCCAGCGATCCATGTTGGCACGGATCAGCTTCCGCTTGCCTGCCGCGCTGGCGGGGGTGATCGCCAGTTCGGCCTTCAGCTTGGCATAATCGGGATGGGTCGGCGCAAGCTTCGCAAGCACGCCGGCGATGTCGCCGGTCTTCAGCGCCTCTGCCAGCACATCGCCGGTGCGGAAGGTGTCGCGATCGCGATCGACCACGAACCACTGTTCACGCGCGTCCATCGGCGTGCGCCCGTCGCGCAGATCCTCGACCAGCCAGACGAAGCTTTGCGACGCGATCTGGTTCAGTTCGGCCGAGGGGCCCGACGCCAGAGCCACCTTCAGCGGGGCGAGGTCGTAATCCTTGGGGTCCAGCCCTTCGGCACCGATCGCCTCGATCACCGCGACCAGCCGTGCCGCCTGACCCACGGTCCATGCCTGCACCAGCGGCGCTTCGGCCGGCTGCACCACCGGGAAGGCCTGCGCAAAAGCGTCTGACGCTTTAGGCGTAGCTGTCGGTGCGGGAGCGGGAGTCGGCGTCCGAGCAGGTGCAGGCACTTGCACGATCACGGGACCGCCCGTCTGCTCGCCGCCGGGGATCACGCCCGGACCGTTAAGCCTGCCGTCCTGCGCCAGCGCCGCGCTCGTCACTATTGCAGCAATGGCCGCGCCGCCAGCCAACCTGCCCGAAAACCTCGTCATCCCTATCGCCTTTTTCGCCCCGTGCCGCCGCGTCTGCCCAGCACCATTGTCACTGTGACTTTATCCGCAGCGCCATGCCCCTATCAACCATCTTGGCTTTCACCTGCATTAATGTTCTTTACCCTGTGGCCTTGTCGCTACCATCACGTGACCTTGCGCATTGCCGCGGCTATGGCTCTGCCCATGCCCGGCCGCCACCACGCCCTGCTGCCTTTCGCCGCCGCGCTGGCCGGAGTGGGCTTCCTGTCGCTGATGGATGCCTTCATGAAAGAAGCCGCGCTGGCGACGGGAGCCTATACCGCCACCGTGCTGCGGGCGTTCATCGGTGCGGCCTTGATAGCGCCGATATGGCTGGCGCGCGGGCCGGCGATGCCCAGCGCGGCGGTCTGGAAACTGCACCTCACGCGCGGTGTGGTGTCGGCGTTCATGGCGCTGACCTTCTTCTATTCGCTGACCCTGCTGCCGCTGGCCGAAGCGATTGCGCTTAGCTTCATTGCCCCGCTGATCGCGCTGTACCTCGCCCGCGTGCTGTTGGGCGAGACAATCAGCCGCGCCGCCATTGGCGCAAGCGTACTGGGGTTTGCGGGAACCCTGGTGATTGTTGGCGGGCGGATCGGGCAAGGACAGTTTGACGAGGACGCGGCGCTGGGGATTGCCTCACTGTTCATCTCGGCGCTGCTTTATGCCTATAATTTCATCGTCATCCGGCGGCAGGCGCAAGTGGCCGGTCCGCTGGAGATCGCGACCTTTCACAGCGGCATCGGCGGGCTGGTGCTGCTGACGCTCGCACCGTTGTTCTGGACACCGCCTGCGGGCGGGGCGTGGTTGCCGCTGCTGGCGGCTGGGGCGCTGACGGTGGCGGGCTCGCTGTCGATCGCATGGGCCTATGCCCGGGCCGAGGCAAATGTCCTGGTGCCGACCGAGTATTCGGGCTTCGTCTGGGCGGCATTGTTCGGCTGGCTGTTCTTCCGCGAGCCGGTCACGCTGCCGACACTGGCGGGCACCGCCCTGATCGTCACCGGCTGCTGGATCGCCACCCGGCCCGCTCGCCCTGCACCGGCCGCTGCCTAAGGCCAATTCCCGAAGGCGAATGTCCCTTGCCCCACTTGACCTCACGCACGAGGCAGCGCAGGAGGCCTTCGAAAACCGCGCCCTTGGTGGATCGGGGGCGGGTCTAAATCATAAGGATGGAACCCCCCCATGACCGCAATCGGCCAGGATTCGCTCGGCACCCGTCAGACGCTTGACGTGAACGGCAAGCAATATGCCTATTACTCGCTCGCAAAAGCTGCGGAGCAGTTGGGTGACATTTCCCGCCTGCCGATCTCGATGAAGGTGCTGCTGGAAAACCTGCTGCGCTTCGAAGATGGCGGGTTCACGGTTGCGCGCTCGCACATACAGGCGCTGGTCGACTGGCAGAACAACCCCGCCACGGGTGAGGAAATCCAGTACCGCCCCGCGCGCGTGCTGCTGCAGGATTTCACCGGCGTGCCTTGCGTGGTCGATCTGGCCGCGATGCGTGATGCGATCAAGAAGCTGGGCGGCGACACCGCCAAGATCAACCCGCTGGTGCCGGTCAACCTCGTGATCGACCACTCGGTGATGGTCGACGAATTCGGCCACCCCAAGGCGATGGAAGCCAACATGGCGCTCGAATACGAGCGTAATGCCGAACGTTACGACTTCCTCAAGTGGGGTAGCAAAAGCTTCCAGAACTTCACCGCCGTGCCCCCGGGCACCGGGATCTGCCACCAGGTGAACCTTGAGCATCTGGCGCAGGCCGTATGGTCTTCGGAAGGCCCAGACGGCGTGATGGTCGCCTATCCCGACACTTGCGTGGGCACCGACAGCCACACCACCATGATCAACGGTCTGGGCGTGCTGGGCTGGGGCGTCGGCGGCATCGAGGCTGAGGCAGCGATGCTCGGCCAGCCCGTGTCGATGCTGATCCCCGAAGTGGTCGGCTTCTACCTTGAAGGCGCGATGGCCGAGGGCGTGACCGCCACCGACCTCGTGCTGACCTGCGTGCAGATGCTGCGCAATGTCGGCGTGGTGGGCCGCTTCGTCGAGTTTTACGGCCCGGGCGTTGCCAACCTCACGCTGGCCGACCGCGCGACCATCGCCAACATGGCGCCGGAATATGGCGCGACCTGCGGCTTCTTCGGGATCGATGACAAGACCATCGATTACCTGCGCCTCACCGGCCGCAGCGAAGAAAACATCGCGCTGGTCGAAGCCTATGCCAAGGCGCAGGGCATGTGGTTTGACCCCGCCAACGTGCCGGTCTTCACCAAGACCTTGCAGCTCGACATGGCGACCGTCGTCCCCAGCCTCGCCGGGCCCAAGCGCCCGCAGGACAAGGTGATCCTGCAAGAGGTGGACGACCTGTTCAATTCCGACCTCTCCAAGGTTTACGGCAAGTCGGCCGCTGCCCGCGTGGGAGTCGAAGGCGCGACGCACGACATCGGCGATGGCGACGTGGTGATTGCCGCGATCACCAGCTGCACCAACACCTCCAACCCCGATGTGCTGATTGCCGCCGGTCTGGTGGCGAAGAAGGCGAACGAGCGTGGGCTGAAGCCCAAGCCGTGGGTCAAGACCTCGCTCGCCCCGGGATCGCAGGTGGTCACCGACTACCTCGTCAAGTCGGGCCTGCAGGAGCACTTGGATGCGGTCGGCTTCGACCTTGTCGGCTATGGCTGCACCACCTGCATCGGCAACTCCGGCCCGCTGGCCGCGCCGATCTCGGCCGCGATCAACGGCAATGACATCGTCGCCGCGAGCGTCCTGTCAGGCAACCGCAACTTCGAGGGCCGCGTCTCGCCTGACGTGCGCGCCAACTTCCTCGCCTCGCCGCCACTGGTGGTGGCCTATGCGCTCAAGGGCACCGTCACCGAGGACATCACCACCACCCCGATCGGGCAGGATCAGAACGGCAATGACGTGATGCTCGCCGATCTGTGGCCGACCAATGCGGAAATCGCCGCCAACCGCGCCGCCAACATCGACCGTTCGATGTTCGTCAGCCGCTACGCCAACGTCTATGATGGTGACGAGCACTGGCAGGCGATCACGGTCACCCCGTCCGACACCTACCAGTGGCGCGCCGGTTCGACCTATGTCGCCAACCCGCCCTATTTCGAGGGCATGACCATGACGCCCGCGCCGCTCGTGGACATCGTGGACGCCAAGCCGCTGGCGATCCTCGGCGATTCGGTCACCACCGACCACATCAGCCCGGCCGGTTCGATCAAGGAAGACAGCCCCGGCGGCAAGTTCCTGATGGCCAATCAGGTCGCCAAGAAGGACTTCAACTCCTACGGCTCGCGCCGCGGCCACCACGAAGTGATGATGCGCGGCACCTTCGCCAACATCCGCATCAAGAACGAAATGGTGCCCGGCGTCGAAGGCGGCTTCTCGACCTTCAGCGGCGACACCATGGCGATCTACGATGCGGCCATGAAGCACAAGGAAGCCGGCACCCCGCTGGTCGTCATCGGCGGCAAGGAATACGGGACCGGATCGTCGCGCGACTGGGCGGCCAAGGGCACGATCCTGCTCGGCGTTCGGATGGTGATCGTCGAAAGCTTCGAGCGTATCCACCGCTCCAACCTCGTGGGGATGGGCGTGCTGCCGCTGCAGTTCAAGGAAGGCGATACCCGCCAGACCCTCGGTCTCAAGGCAGACGACACCTTCTCGATCCGCGGGCTGGCTGATCTGACGCCGGGTCAGGACATCACTGTCGAGGTCACCCGCGCCGATGGCTCGGCCTTCAGCTTCACCGCCCTGTGTCGCATAGATACCGCAAATGAAATGGAATATTACCGCCACGGCGGGATTCTCCATTACGTTCTGCGCAAGCTTGCGGCATAAAGGCACGCATGACGCCACGCCGCCTCGCCCTGATTATCGTCCCCACCCTGCCGCTCTTGCTGGCGGCCTGCGGGGACGGGCAGGGCGGGGCGGGTAGCAAGCGCGAGTCGCCGTCTGCTCCAGCCGGCTTCGAGCTGGCATTTGCAGGCTTGGGGACAGAGCCAGGCGGCAGTGACGATACCGCCGCACCCGCCCCTGCACCGGCGCCGCTGGTCACTCTTTCACCGGAAGATCTCGCCGCGCGAATCAAGGATGGCAATGTCCGTCTGATCGATGTGCGCACCGATGCCGAAGTGACCGATGGCGTGATCTCCGGCGCGGAGCACATTCCGCTAGACCGCTTCGATCCCGCCAAGCTTGATCTGTCGGACGGGCGCGAGGTGGTGCTTTATTGCCGCTCGGGCCGCCGTTCGGCGATCGCAGGCGAGAAGCTGGCGGCCGTGACGGGTGAACCGGTGGCGCATCTTGAGGGCGGGATGCTCGCCTGGGAAGCCGCCGGGCAGCCGGTCGACAAACAGCCTTAACGCATCATCCCCACCCAAACAAAAAGAGGCGGCCCGCAAGAGCCGCCTCTTTCGTTGTGTATGATGGCCGCGCTTCAGCCGAGGAACTTGCGTCGTCCGAGGATCGCAGCGGCGGCGAGGCCGAATAGGATCGTCATAGGCGGTGCGGGCACTTCATTGCCGCCCGAAGAGGACGAGGAACTGCTGCTCGACGAAGACGAACTGCTGCTGCTCGACGAGCTTGAAGACCCGCTGCTGCCAGACGATCCGCTGGAACCGCTGCTGCTCGAAGATGACGACGACGACGAACTGCTGCTGCTGGTCATATCGCCCGACGTCCCGCCGCTGGTCGCCCCGCCCGAAGACGATGAGGACGACGACGATGACGACGAAGAGCTCGACGAAGAAGACGAGGACGACGACGACGAGCTTGTCACCGCACCGGTCGAGGAACTGACATTGCCGGACGAGCTGGACACATTGCCCGAGGAACTGGAAACGCCGCCGCTGCTGCTCGACACATTGCCCGAGGAGCTCGACACGCCACCGCTCGAACTGGAAACGCTGCCCGTCGAAGACGACACATTCCCCGAAGAGGAAACCGCGCCGCTGGAGCTGGAAACATTGCCGGAAGATGACACAGCCCCGGTCGAGCTGGAAACATTGCCAGAGGACGACACCGCGCCGCTCGATGATGTTACCGCGCCCGATGTGCTGGTGCTCGACACTGCGCCGGTGCTGCTCGACACCGTGCCGGTCGACGAGGTCACCGTGCCTGACGAAGATGTGGTGGTGGAACTGAGCTGACCGGAGGATGACGTCGTAGAAGTGGAATTGTCGATATTAATCACGATACCGCTGCCGCCGCCGCCATTGGTGCCATTGTTGCCATTGCCGCCGTTACCGCCGTTACCGCCAGTGCCGCCGTTGCCGCCGTTGCCACCATTGCCGCCGCCGTTCCCGCCGCCATCGCCGCCACCTGTCGTGGTGGTGCTGACGACGGATACGTCGCCGGACGACGAACCGCCGCCGCCAAAGAAGCCGCCAAAGAAGCCGCCGCCGCCAAAGCCCATTCCGCCGCCAAAACCGCCGCCTCCAAAACCGCCACCCCAGCCGCCGCCCGGCCCACCGCCGCCCGAAATCGGGGGAAGCGCCGGTAGCGGTGCGGGCATGTAGGCGACCTGTGCGATCGGCGCGCATTCGGCTGCATCATAATAGGTCTGGACTGTGCCCGCCGGGAAGCTGGCCGCACCCGCAGCGCCCGCGGGGCCGACCGGCTGACACTCGATCGTGCGTTCGACAATCCGGCGGCGGCGCTCTTCGGGAGCAATGATCACCCGCTCGGCGCCCTTGATATAGCGTGCGCCGGTGACGGGATCGACCTGCACCAGCTTGCGGTCGATATTGGTCGAATAGTCCGGCGCGTTGGTGTTCATCGGCTCGGCCATGCGCACCGCGCCACCTTGCAACAATGCGACGCCCGCAGCAGCAGCGGAAAGCTTTGCGATGGCCAATTTGAGCGACATGGTCGAATACCCTGTTTCCGTAGAGAGGCGGCAACGCATCGGGCGCGCCTCCTCCAAATCCAGCCTTCTTTAGAAATCAGAAGGCACACAGGGGCAATCCGGTTAACTATGTCTATTCCGCCCAAGGTGCCGAAATCACGGCAGATTCGCGTGATTTCGGACAGGCTGTCCCGAACTGGTACCGAAAATCGGGTATGAGTTAGCCCGATGGTTAATAAAGCGGCGGACTCAGTCTTCGAACAGGCCTGACTGGCTCGGGGGTGATTCTCTGGGTGGGTTCATCTCCAGATGCGCCCAGCCGCCATCGTTCAGCACACGCCCGCGCGCTGTACGAGCGATCAGGCCGAGCTGGATGAGGTAGGGTTCCACCACCTCCTCCACCGTGTCGCGCGGTTCGGCGAGGCCGGCCGCCAGCGTCTCGATCCCCACGGGGCCGCCTTTGTAGGTGGTCGCAATCATGGTGAGATAGCGGCGATCCATCGCATCGAGGCCTAGCCTGTCGATCTCCAGCCGCGTGAGCGCCTCGTCGGCGACATGGCGGGTGACGCTGGCCGCGCCCGCGACATCGGCAAAGTCTCGCACGCGGCGAAGCAATCGCCCCGCCACGCGCGGCGTCCCGCGGCTGCGGCGGGCAATTTCATGGGCACCATCGGGCTGGATCGCGAGGCCGAGCAGTCCGGCCGCGCGGGTGACGACGCGCTCCAGTTCCTCGTGCGTGTAGAAGTTAAGCCTGACGGGAATGCCAAAGCGGTCGCGCAGCGGTGTGGTCAGCAGGCCTTGGCGGGTGGTCGCCCCGATCAGCGTGAAGGGCGGCAGGTCGATGCGGACAGAACGCGCCGACGGCCCCTCGCCGATGATGAGGTCAAGCGCGCGGTCCTCCATCGCCGGGTAGAGCACTTCCTCGACGACGGGGGAGAGGCGGTGGATCTCGTCGATGAACAGCACGTCATGCGGTTCAAGATTGGTGAGCAGCGCGGCCAGATCGCCGGCCTTCGCTATCACCGGGCCGGAGGTAGCGCGAAAGCCGACGCCCAGTTCGCCCGCGATGATCTGTGCCAGCGTGGTCTTACCGAGGCCGGGGGGGCCAAAGAACAGCGTATGATCCATCGCCTCCCCGCGCGCACGCGCGGCAGCGATGAAGACGGCGAGGTTCCCTTTGGCCGCCTCCTGCCCGACGAACTCGGCCAAGCGGCGCGGGCGAAGCGCGGCATCCGGATCGCCGGGCTGGCGGGCGGGGGTGTGGAGGGGGTCAGTCATCGACTATCACCCCGCCGCCTTCTTCAATGCCACGCGAATAAGGTCGCCCTCGCTCGCACCCTCGCCCAATTCTTCCAGCGCCCGCGCCACCGCCTGCGCCGCGACCGCGGGCTTGAAGCCGAGGTTTTCCAGCGCACTCGCCGCATCCGCGCCGACGCTGCCCGAAGGTGCCGCCGCCGCGCTCTGAGCGAAACCGCCAGAACCGCCGGGCATTCCGCCTGCCTTGTCCTTCAGTTCGTTCACAATCCGCGCTGCCAGCTTCGGCCCGACGCCGTTCGCGCGCGTCACCATTGCCGCGTCGCCCTTCCCGCACGCATCGCGCAGTTCGCCGGTCGAAAGCGCGGAGAGGATCGCCAGCGCCACCTTGCTCCCCACGCTCTGCACGCCGGTCAGCAGTCGGAACCAGTCCCGCTCGGCACTGTCGGCAAAGCCCAGCAGGCGCATGTCGGTCTCGCTCACCTGCAATTGCGTGTGGACGGTGCAGAAATCTCCGACCGAGCCCAGGGCCGAGAGCGTGCGGCTGGAACAGTGAACCAGATAGCCCACCCCGCCGACATCAACGATGGCCCAATCCTCGCCTGTGGAGTCAAGCCTGCCGGATAGCTTTGCAATCATGGTTTGTTCCTGACGCAAGCCCCGCCCAGCGTCCAGCCTTTATGGACAGATGCCCACACTTGCGCCAGATGGCAGTGTCATGAGCTGGAATACCTTCGGGCGCGTGCTGCGCTTTACCACTTGGGGCGAAAGTCACGGGCCTGCGCTGGGCGCGGTAGTGGACGGCTGCCCACCGGGGCTGGCGATCAGCGAGGAGTTCATCCAACCCTTCATGGATGCCAGGAAGCCGGGCACCAGCCGCTTCACCACCCAGCGGCGCGAGGATGACATCGTGCGCATCCTCTCCGGGGTGTTCGAAGGCAAAACCACCGGCACGCCGATTTCGCTGATGATCGAGAACATGGACCAGCGATCGAAGGACTATTCCGATATCGCCCAGTCCTATCGCCCCGGCCATGCCGATTATGCCTATGACGCCAAATACGGCATCCGCGACTATCGCGGCGGCGGTCGTTCGTCGGCTCGGGAGACAGCGGCGCGGGTGGCGGCGGGCGCTGTTGCTCGGCTGGTGATCCCGGACGTCACCATCACCGCCTATGTCTGCGAACTCGGCGGCGACCGGATCGACCCGGCCAACGTCGACTATGCCGAAATCGGCAACAACCCGTTCTTCTGTCCTGACGCGGCGGCTGCCAAGCGCTGGGAAGAGAAGGTCGATGCCGCGCGCAAGGCCGGTTCCTCGCTCGGCGCGATTGTCGAATGTGTCGCCAGCGGGGTTCCCGCAGGCTGGGGCGCGCCGATCTATGCCAAGCTCGACAGCGATCTGGCCGCCGCGATGATGACGATCAACGCGGTTAAGGGCGTGGAGATCGGGGACGGCTTTGAAGCCGCACGCCTGACCGGCGAACAGAACGCCGACCGGATGCGGCCCGGTGAAGACGGGTTGCCGGTCTACGCCAGCAACCATGCGGGCGGCACCGCAGGCGGCATTTCGACCGGGCAGCCGGTGGTGTGCCGCGTCGCCTTCAAGCCGACCTCGTCAATCCTCACGCCGGTGGAATCGATCAACAGCGCGGGCGAAGCGGTGGAGGTGGTCACCAAGGGCCGCCACGATCCGTGCGTCGGTATCCGCGGCACCCCAGTGGTCGAAGCGATGATGGCGCTGGTGCTGGCGGATCACAAACTGCTGCACCGGGGGCAGGTGGGGTAAGCGGTAGCGCAGCTGAGGCAAGAAGGCAGGGCCCCGGATCAAGTCCGGGGAGACGGAGGAGCCACAAACGCCAAATCCGATCGGTTCCCGCGCCGGTGATTGAAAAAAACGATCCTCGCAATCGTAACAATCAACTTTTGTGCAGCGCAATAATCCCTATTTGCGCATCAGCAGTTTCGACCTCTCTCTTAACCGCCCAACACAAGGAGAATTTCCATGGGTATCATCGGTTCGACCATCACGCCGTTCACCGCCACTGCCTTCCAGAAGGGCAAGGACTTCTTCACCGTCACTGACGCCGATCTCGCCGGCAAGTGGTCGGTGTTCTTCTTCTACCCGGCCGACTTCACCTTCGTGTGCCCGACCGAGCTGGAAGACATGGGCGAAAAGTACGGTCAGCTTCAGGGGATGGGCGTGGAAGTCTATGCCGTCAGCACCGACACGCACTTCAGCCACAAGGCTTGGCATGACACCTCGGACAAGATCGGCAAGCTGACCTTCCCGTTCCTGGGCGACCAGAACCACGTGCTGTCGAACAACTTCGGCGTGCTGCGTGAAGGCGTTGGCCTTGCCGACCGTGCGACCTTCGTGGTCGACCCGGACGGCGTGATCCAGATCATGGAAATCACCTGCGAAGGCGTGGGCCGCAATGCCAACGAACTGACCCGCAAGATCAAGGCCGCCCAGTATGTGCGCGCCAACCCCGGTCAGGTCTGCCCGGCGGCGTGGGAAGAAGGCAGCGATACGCTGGCCCCTTCGCTCGACCTGGTCGGCAAGATCTGAGGCCTTAGGGCAAAGCATACGGCCGGCGCGGGACTTCTCCCCCCTCCCCCACAGCCTCGCGCTGGCCGCAAATCCCGAGAGCCTTTCAGCGCTCTCGGGTCGTGACCTGTCTCTTATACACATCTGACGCTGCCGACGAAGAGGATAGTGTAGA
>ERZ1022756.22-NODE-22-length-68200-cov-26.307844_pt1 | contig 68200 bp, 72 predicted proteins | sample MGYA00520902_ERZ1022756 | MGnify/ENA primary metagenome ERZ1022756 (study PRJEB33162, sample SAMN09537601) | freshwater metagenome | isolation source: freshwater | place: Canada:Alberta | collected 2017-07 | study: EMG produced TPA metagenomics assembly of the...
TGGTGCAGGACGTGGGGGTCATCACCGCCGCCATGCCCTCTGCATCGGCAAGGTCAGCGATGGCCTGATCGTCGGTCGCAATCACGCACCGCGCCTGCGGCCCCAACGCCCGAGCCGCGGCAAGGCCGGCTTGCCATGTGTAATGCAACGCCGGACGCGGCACCCCGTCAGCGCCGGTCAACATCGCCAGCGGCTTGGCCGGAAAACGCGTCGAGGCCAGCCTTGCAGGGATGATAATCAGGATGCGCGACATGGCAACTAGCGTGGGGCGCCGAGCGTAGGTTCGGGTGCCGGCGGCACCGCGATATCGTAGATCTGCACGGCCCCCAAGGGCACCCGCGGCTGCCGCTCGTCAACCACGAACAGCACGGTGATGCGGTGCGTGTTCATCAGCTCGAGCGCTTCCTGCACCCGCGCCGTGCGCAGGATCGTGCGCGGCATATCGGTCATCACATCGGCGGCGGTGCCGAACACGACATTGCGGGCGCGGCGGCGCAAATCGCCGTCAGTGATGATGCCGACCAGTTCGCCCTGTTCATTGACCACACCGGCAATGCCCAGACGCTTTTCTGTCATGGTCACCAGCACATCCGGCATCGGCGAGGCCAAGCCGACCAGCGGCAGCCGGTCGCCTGCGTGCATCACATCTTCAACGCTGCGCAGGTGCAGCCCGATCTCACCGCCGGGATGAAGCGCGCGGATATCCGATCCCGAAAGCCCGCGCGCCCGCATCGCCGCGACGGCCAGGGCATCGCCGAGCGCGAGCATCATGGCTGTCGACGTAGTCGGCGCAAGGCTGGAGGTGCAGGCTTCCTCGACCTTGGGCAAAAGCAGGCCGAGGTCCGCCGTGCGCGACAGCAGCGAATTGGGGTTGCGCGAAATACCAATCACCGGACAGCCGATGGCCTTGGCGTAGATGCACAGCGGCTGCACTTCAACCGTGGCGCCGCTGTTGGAGAAGACGATCAGCACGTCACCCGGACTAATCATGCCAACATCGCCATGCGCCGCTTCGGCAGCGTGCACGAACAAAGCCGGTGTGCCTGTCGCGGCAAGCGTGGCCGCGATTTTGCGGGCGACATGGCCCGATTTGCCGATGCCGGAAACGATCACCCGCTGGCGGCAGCCAAGGATCATGTCCACCGCCTGGCCGAATGCGTCACCCAGGAAATCGGCCAGCTGGTTCAGCGCATCGGCTTCCATGCGGATAACACCCAGACCCACGGCAAGATGCGCATCGCGGGAACTGGGCTGGGTTGTCTCGCCTGACGGTTCGATGTGCTTTTCAGTTGATGCCTGTTGCATTTGCCCCCCCAAAAGTGCCTGTCTGCACGGCGCGACCCGAAGCAATTTGCGCAAATAGCCCTAAAGAGTGCTCATGGACAACATCATCTTCGATCTTGACGGCACGTTGATCGACAGTGCTCGCCTCACAGCAGCGATCCTTGACCGGATGCTTGAAGAACGCGGCGTTCACGTGGGCGCGGATCGGGCGATCATCCGCCGGATGGACGCCGTTGGCGGCGAGGCAATGATTGCGGCGGTGCTGGGCGCGCATTCAGCAAATCCCGCTGCCGAGCTTGACGAGTTTCGCAGCATTCACCGGACCATTGCGGTACCCGATGACCTGCCATTCCCCGGCGTAAGCGATGCACTGGCGGCGCTGGATGCGGCAGGCGTCGGGCTGGCGATCTGTTCGAACAAGCCGCAGTTCCTGTGCGAGAAGATCCTTGGCGACCTCGGTCTTGCACAGCATTTCCGCGCGATTGTCGGCAGCAGCCCGGATCGCCCGCGAAAGCCCGCGCCCGACAGTGCGTGGGCGGCGCTGGCAGGCATCGGCGGAAATACCGGCAACACGCTTTACTGCGGGGATTCGGCCATTGATGTCGCCACTGCGCGCGCGGCCGGACTGCCGTTCGCTCTGGTGGCCTGGGGATACGGCACGGCCGAGGCCATCCGCGAAGAGCCCGGAACGCCCGTGTTCGATTCCATGTCGGCCCTGAGACAAGCTGTCGAGCACCACGACCGTTCAGCCTTTCGGGACGGATGAGATCAGCGTCCCGAAGACGCGGTCCCAAATCAGTCCCGTAATCGCGTAGTTGCCGCCCACCTTCAGGTGATGGTGGCGCATATGGTGCACCTTGAGCGCGCGCCCGATCCGCCCCTTCATCGGGAACTGGTGGCAGGCAAAATGCACCAGATCATAGGCGACGTAGCCGACCATAAAGCCCAGCAGGAACCACGTTCCCGAAAGGCCGAAGACAGCCAGCGAAAGCAGCCAGACAAGAGCCCCCACCGGAACGCTGACGATCGGAGGCATGAGGTTGCGCAGCGGATCATTGGGCGCGGCATGATGGTTTTCGTGGATCACGAACACCATTTGCTTCAGCATCGGCGAACTGGGCTGGAGATGGAAGACATAGCGGTGGAGCGCATATTCGGTGAACGTCCAGACGATCAACCCGGCAATCATCAGCGGCACCGCCGTCCACGTCCAGGCGGTAAGCGCTCCGGTCAAACCGATAGCGGGAAGCAGAACGGCCCAGAGCGCGGCAAAGCCGCCCGCTGAAACGACCGTCAGCCGCTCCAGGCGCGCGCTCCGGAACAGCCTCAAACGGCTGGAACCATCGCCCGATACCCTGCTAATGTCTGCCTCCATCGATTCCGCCGCGCCGCAACTACACCATCACAGGTAATAATGCTTCCATAAATTGACTATGAATTGTCCTCGTTTGGGCTTGAAAAATGAACGTATGGTCGTCCGGTTCCTACAAAGTACCCCTTAGGAACTCAGCAGAATACCGCAGTTGCGAACATGTCACAGGGGTTGCCCTGAGGAAGGAATCCAGCCTGACGCATCCCGATCATGCCCGCGTTCTGATTACCGGTGCGTCCGGAAATCTGGGCCGCGAACTGGCGGCACGGCTGGCCCGTCCCGGGGTGAGGCTTTCATTGTGGGGCCGTGATCGGGCGCGTCTGGACGACGTTGCCGCGCTCAGCCGCGAACACGGTGCAACAGTCGCAGTGCGGTCAATTGACCTCACTGATTTCCAATCTGTTCTTGGCGCATTGGCGCAGGAGGACGATGCTGACCCCTTCGATATCGTCCTGCTTGTCGCCGGTCAGGGTGACACGCTTCCACCCGATGCGCTGGTGGAAGATCCGGCGCAGGTGATCCGACTTATTGAGGGGAATTACACCGCGCCCGCGGCAATGGCATCAGCCCTGGCCGGGCGCATGGCGGCGCGCGGAAAAGGGCGCATCGGGCTGGTGGGCACGGCCGCTGCATCCCATTCGCTACCGTTTGCGGCGACCTATTCAGGAAGCAAGGCAGGCCTTGCCCGACATGCCGACGCGCTGCGGCTTGCCGTAGGCCATCGCGGGGTGAGCGTGACCCTGATCACCCCCGGCTTTTTCGCGGCAAGGGCAAGGGCGGGCGCTGCGCCGAGATCCCGGCCTGGCGAAATTTCCGCAGGGATCGTGGCCGAGCGGGCGATTGCTGCCGTCATGGCCGGGAAGGCAGAAGTGGTCGTGCCCCGGCGTTTCCTGCTGCTGCGCTGGCTTGACGGGCTACTGCCCCGCTTCCTGCGTGACCGGCTTCTGCTGTCGCTCCGCCTCCCCTAAACGGACGGCGGCAAGAATGGCGTGGTGCAGTTCGGCCGGGGTCATGTCTTGGTCAGGAGCGGCGGTCTTAAGCGGGGTGCCGTCGGCGGCGAAGCGCAGCAGCACATAATGCGTATGCCGGTCTGGCCCCGGTTCGCTGGCGCCCGGGATGCTGGGCCGGTGGTCGCCAAAGAAACACAGGATCACGGGGCGGCCCGTCCGCGGAAGTTCTTCAACCAGCCGGGCAAGCATCGCATCGCCATTCGCCAGCAGCCGCAAATAGGGCTCTACTCCGGTCGCCATGCCCTTGTCTCCGGGCGGCCACGGCCCATGATTCTCGATCGTGACAGCAAAGACAAGGCCGGCGCGCGAACGATCCTGCGCCAGTTCGATGATCTGGTCGGCTATCGCCGCATCGGTGACATAACGCCCCTCACCCGGAGCGGGCGGAGCGAAACTCTCCTCCCCCACCATCGTGCCGAAACCGCTCTGCGGCATCAGGCGGTCGCGCCCGTAGAAGCGCAGATCGTGGGGATGCAGAAACCAGCTCGCCCAATCCTTGCGGTCCAGGCGGTTCGGCAAGGCCCAGCTGGTCTCCCCGCTCGCCGACAGGAACGGGTTAAACCGGCGCGTGCCCAGCAGCGCCTCGTCCCGCCCGAACAGGACGCCGTATTCGGTGCGCATGGTATAGGCCCCAAAACCCGACACCAACAGTCGCCCCGCCTGCCATGCCAGCTTGCGCGCTTTCTCCAAACCCGGAAGCGCCAGCGCGGAATCGCGGAACAGATCGGCGGGATCGGTGAAGGATTCGCACTGGACGATTACAACCAGCTGCCCCGATTTTCCCGGAACGGGCGCTTCGTTGCAGGGCGCAGGATCGGGCGAACGGCGCCAGTCGTACCAGTGCAGCAGCAGGCAGGCCACCAGACCGAACCGCTGCACATCGGCGTCGGCATCGGGAACAGGAGCCAGCCCCGCCCCGCGCACGCGCGGCAGCAACAGCCGTAGACCCGCCCATGCCGCCAACCCGATCGCCGCCCCTGCCACCCGCGGTTCCAGATCGGCGGTAGTCAGCGCCGCGAGCGTTGCCGCCACTCCGGCCAAACCACCCAGAATAAGGACCGTCTGCCACGGCCGCAGCGCCGAAAAGTAGAATTGCGGCTGCTGAAAAATCACGATTATCAGCGCAAGGTCGCAGAATTCCAGCGGTTCATCCAGCACCCGGCGCTTTATGTTGGAGATCACCGAAAAGGCCGCAACCAAAGCGATAACACCGACAGCGGCGATGGGCGGTGCGCCCGTAATGACCAACAGCACAGCAAAGACGAAGGCCGTGACCAGCAGCAGAAGCAGCGTTCCGGACAGGCTGCGCGGCAGCACCGATGCCCAGCTTCGGGGCGAAGCGCAGGCGTCTGCCACGATCACGAGCAGCGCAAACACCGGGGCAAAAAGGAAAAGGTCGCGCAGCAATTCCGTCATCAGCAGCACGCCGCGTGACGGGAATTTGCCACCTTCCCGTCAACCATCCCCATCGCGCTACGCCCTATTTTCGCCATGATGTCGCGCTTGCGTCGAAATGTGCTCAAAAGCAAAAACAATTTTCCGGCAGAGCATCGACAAGCTTGCCCGCAAGGGACTAGGGCGGATGCGCTATATGATGTGTTTCAGCCTGGCTCCGATTCTCACATGACCGTTCCAGACGCCCTTCCCGCCGCCAAGGGCATCCCGCAAAAGCAGCGCCGTGTGATGCTGCTTCAGGGCCTTATGGGGCCGTTTTTCCGTCAGCTCGGAAAGGGTCTGCACAAGGCCGGGCATGAAGTCTTCAAGGTCAATTTCAACGGCGGCGATGGCGCGTTCTGGCGGCTGCCAAACGCGATAAGTTATCGCGGGACACTGGCCGATTGGCCCGAAGCCTTCGCCCGCCTGCTGGACCAGCACCGGATCACCGATGTGATGCTGTTCGGCGATTGCCGCGATCACCACATCCCCGCGCTCGAGATTTGCCGCCAGAACGGCGTGACGATCTGGGTATTCGAGGAAGGCTATATTCGCCCCGATTGGGTGACGATGGAAATCGGGGGGGTCAACGGCCACAGCCAACTGCCCCGCGATCCGCAGTGGTACCGCACCTTCGCCGCCGAATTGCCGCCGGTGCCGCATCACCAGAAGGTGCCCTCATCCTTCCGCCGCCGTGCCACCGAAGGGCTGCTATACAATGTGGCCGATGTGCTGACCCGCTGGCGCTATCCCGGATGGCTCAATCACCGGCCGTGGCACCCGCTGGTCGAAGGGATGGGATGGGCGCGCAAACTGAACCGACGCGAAGAACGCCGCCAGCAGGGTGCAGAGCTGCTGGCCCGGCTGGAGGCTGAGGATGCGGACTATTATCTGTTTCCCCTACAGCTGGATTCTGATGCGCAGATCCGCCTGCATTCGCCCTTCACGGGCATGATGGAGCCGATAAAGCTGGTTCTGCAATCCTTCGCACAGCACGCGCCGCCGGGCACGCGGCTGGTGGTGAAGGAGCATCCGCTCGATAACGGCGTACGCGACTGGCAGCTGGAAACCAATGATCTGGCGCAGCGGTTCGGCATTGCCGACAGGGTGGATTATCTCGCCTGGGGCGACATCGAAGCGATTGCCGAGCAAGCTTTGGGCATGGTCACGGTCAACAGCACCAGCGGCACGCTTGCACTGGCGCGCGGCGTGCCAGTCGTCGTGCTGGGCAAGGCGGTTTATGATCTGCCGGACATGACATTTCAGGACGGGCTCGACCGGTTCTGGACCGAGGCAACGCCGCCCGATTCCGCTACCTTTGCGGCGTTCCGCAGGGTTCTGATTGAAAACTGCCTGATCCCCGGAGGATTCTTCTCGGACGAGGCGATCGGCAAGGTGGTGGCCCATGCCGTTGCGAGGTTTGAAGGACAGCCGCTTCAGCCTGATTGATCGACCTGATCTACGGAGTACCGGGACATGGGATTTGGCCTGATCGAACATGCTGTCGTCGCCGCGGTCATTCAGGGGATCGTCGGATGGCGCACCGGCAACTGGTGGGCAGGCGCCGCGCTTGCGTCAGGCTATTTCATCGGGCGTGAAGTCGCTCAGGCGGAATATCGCTGGATCGAACAGTTCGGGCAGGGGCTGCGCGGCAATATGCCGTGGCACGCGGTGTTTGACGGGCGCGTTTGGCAGACTGCCGAGCGCCTCGCCGACTGGCTGGGGCCGGTCATTGTCACAGTCGGAATCGCTCTTTCCGCTGGCCGTCGCCGCAGGCCCGCAGATCCGGCAACCCCGCCGCGGCCTTGACGCCCTGCTGCTTCACCCATAGCCCATCTGACAGAAATTCCTGCGAAAAGGATCCGCAAGTGAAGACCATCTTCGTCACCGGATCGGCCGGCTTCATCGGATTTCACCTGTCGCAATTGCTGCTGGAAGAAGGCTTCCGCGTCGTCGGCTATGACGGGATGACCGATTACTATGACGTGCGGATCAAGCAGCGGCGGCACCAGATGCTGCTCCAGCACCCGCATTTCACCTGTACGGAAGGCATGCTGGAAGATTTCGACCGGCTGCGCGCGCTCGCACTGGCTGAAAAGCCGGACGTGATCGTCCACCTCGCCGCGCAGGCAGGGGTGCGCTACAGCCTGGAAAACCCGCGCGCCTATGTTGATGCGAACCTTACCGGCGCGTTTAACGTCATGGAATGCGCCCGCGAGTTGCAGGTCGATCACCTGCTGATGGCGTCGACATCGTCCGTCTATGGCGCGAATACCGAAATGCCGTTTTCGGAAATGCACAAGGTCGACACCCCGCTAACACTCTACGCCGCGACCAAGAAGGCCAACGAGGCGATGGCCCATTCCTACGCCCACCTCTGGAACCTGCCGACGACCATGTTCCGCTTCTTCACGGTCTATGGCCCGTGGGGGCGGCCGGACATGGCGCTGTTCAAGTTCACGCGCGGGATCCTCGAAGGGACGCCCATCGACATCTACAATGATGGCGAGATGTACCGCGACTTCACTTATGTCAGCGATCTGGTGCGCGGTATCCGACTGCTGATCGATGCAGCCCCGGTGCGTCCGGACAGCGCGGATGACATTGCCGAGGGCGACAGCCTGTCCCCAGTCGCCCCCTTCCGGACGGTCAATATCGGCAATGGCGACAAGGTGCGTTTGCTGGATTTCATCACCGCGATCGAGGCCGAGTGCGGGCGCGAGGCGGTGCGCAATTATCTGCCAATCCAGCCCGGCGATGTGCCCGCAACCTGGGCCGATGCCTCGTTGTTGCGGACGCTGACCGGTTATTCGCCGCAAACCCCGTTCCGCGAAGGCGTGGCGCGGTTTGTGGCGTGGTACCGTGACTATTACGGTGTCTGAGCCGAAGGCTTACTTCGGCGGCACGGGAGGCGGCGGCGGCAGCGCGCCTTCGCTCGGCAGTTCGCTTTGGCGTTCACGCTCAAGCCGCTGCATATATTCGCGCTCGATCATTTCAACGCGCTCCTGCTGGGCAGCAGCCTCGGCGTCGATGGTCGAAAGGCGTTCGGCCCGGGCCTTTTCAATCAGCTGACCGAAGCGCACACCATCGGCCTCGGCACGGTCCTTGTAAGCGGCCTCGATGAACTTCTGGTTGCAGCCGGTAATGCCTCCCACGCCCGCCGGGCTACAGCTCATCGTGCCGAAATCGCCGACATATTTGATTTCTTCGACCGTGTTCGCCCACGCCTTGTTCGCCGGATCGTCGCTGTAACGCAGGTTTGAAGGGATGCGGTAACGGTCTTCCTCGACCAAAATCTCGCACACCACCACTTCGCCGGGCTGGGCAACGGGGCATTCGGATTCGTTATAGGCGATCACCATGTTGATCTTCTCGTTCGCGCTTTGCGCCGCAGCGGGGCCAGCGGCGGCGAGTGCAGCAAGGGCGACGGCGGGAATAAGCAATTGCTTCATGGCGCTTTGATCCTCTGACGGTGCGCGGACGTGACCGGGCCAGCAATGCCCGCGCGCGAGGGTGTTTGTCTAGTGCGGCTGCGCTGAACGGGGGGTGAAGGCTTGCCCCTTGGCCGGAGAGTGGCGGGGCAGCCGCAGCAAGGCGCGTTCCGCCGCAGATTCGAAAAAGTTCGTTGCTTTAAAGCGCTTCGGTTCTAAGCCTCTGCTTCGCAACGACCCATTCAAAGCAGACTGGCCGATATGATCCGCAAGGCGCTAATGGCCCCGATATGGGGGCTCCAGCTGGCAACCGGGGCCAAGAGCTTCCTCGACAATCCGCTCATCGGTTCGCGCCGGCTCAACGCTATCGGCCTGCACACGGCGCGGGTCAGGATTGCCGATGCGCTGTGCCGGTGGCGGCGCGCGCGGCTTGCCCGCCACGTCCGGCCCGAATGGCGTGAGGCGTTTGACAGGGACGGCTTCGTGGCGATCCCTGATATCATCCCGCCCGATGCCTTCCCGGCCCTGCGCGAAGCGGTGCTCGGCTACGAAGGGCCGGTTCGGGAGATGCGGCAGGGGGACGCCATCACCCGGCGCATGGCGATCGACCCCGATATGCTGCGGGCGATTCCCGCCCTGCGCGCATTGCTGGCGCGCAAGGATATCGTGGCTCTGTTCCACTATGTCGCCAGCTACCGGATCACGCCGCTGCATTACATCCAGACGATTGTCAGCAAGGCGGGCGGGAATGAAATTGACCCGCAGGAAACGCTGCACGCCGACAGCTTTCACGCATCATTGAAGGCGTGGCTGTTCCTCAACCCTGTGGCGGTCGAGGACGGGCCGTTCACCTATGTCCCGGGATCGCACCGCTTCACGCCGGAACGGCTGGCCTGGGAACGGGCGCGCAGTCTGACCGATCCCAAAGCGATCGACCGGCTATCGGCGCGCGGTTCGCCGCGGATCAGGGAAGGCGATCTGGCGGCCATGAAGCTGCCGCCGCACCGCGCGCTGGCTGTGCTCGCCAACACGCTGGTGGTGGCCGACACGGTGGGCTTTCACGCAAGGGGCCCATCGCAGCGGCCGGGCGAGCGGGTGGAGCTTTGGTCCTATGCCCGCCGCAATCCCTTCCTGCCGTGGCTGGGCGGCGACCTGAGCAGCCTGCCGGGGATTGCCGAAAGGCGGGTCGGCATCGTCTGGCGCGTCCGCGACCGGTTGGCAAAGCAGATCGGGCAGCCGTGGCAGCCGGTCGGCCGGCGCGCGCCGGTGGAACGCGGCTAGAGCCGTTCGCTGACCTTGATGGCAATGCGGCAGCCCAGCCGGATCGCACCTGCCAGCAGCGGATAACCGGGCGCGCGTTCGGCGCCGTTGGCAAACGCCGCATCGCGGTGTTCGCGCTCCTCCTCGCGGAAAGCCTCGATCATTTCGGCGAGTTCAGGATCGGAGCCTGTCGCTTGCAGCTTGTCGAGCTGTTCGGAGTAATGCTTGTCGATTTCCGTCTCGACCGCAGCGGTGCAGGCCATCGCCGCTTCCGGCCCGAGCAGCGCGGTCCCTGCGCCCAGCGCATAGCCTGCCGCCGACCAGAACGGATGGAGCGCCGTGGGGCGCACCCCGCGCCGTGCCAGCAGCGCATCAAACTTTGCGCGGTGTTCGGCCTCCTGCGCGGCCATGTGGCGGATTTCAGCCGAATGCGGCCCGCGGTCGCCCATCACGGCAAGCTGGCCTTCATAGATGCGGGTCGCACCGAATTCGCCGGCCTGGTCGACCCGGATCATCCGGTGGAGTTCATCGCGCTGCATCTTCGGCTCCTTTGCTAGAGCATTGTTGTCGCATCACCTTAAGCCGAAAACCGGTTCCCGCTTTTCGGCGCGATGCGCTATCCCTTACTTGCGATACGCGGCGAGCGCCACAATGGCCGCACCCAAAGTGCCAGAAATCAGGAAATTGAACCCGGCCAGCGAGATGCCGACCAAGCTCCACGGCGCAATGTCGCAGCGGATCAGCGGCGCGGCTTTGAAATCGAGCACGTCGACCCCCGATAGCGGCGCGGTGCAGCCGGTGATGCCTTGCCACCAGCCATATTCGACCCCGGCATGGAAGCCGCCGATCAACCCGGATGTCAGGATCGCCAGCCCCGCCAGCGCCGTCCACACCTGCGGCGGCTTCACCACGAACGCGGCCATACCCAGCGCCAGCGCGGCAAAGTGCGGGTAACGTTGCCACCAGCACATCTCGCACGGGGGCAAGCCGAAGACGTATTGCGCCACATAAGCCCCGCCCAGCAACAGCGCCGGAACCATCACGGCGAGCGCGCGGGCCTTCACCAGATTGTCCACCCCTTGCGCCTTACGGTTTGGCCGGACGCGCCGGGCGGAGCGCCACGGTGCTCTTCGTCGTGCGGCGCAGGGTTTCCATCGCGTAGTTCAGCTGGAAGTCCTTGATCCCCTGCTCTTCAAGCTGGGCGGCCGTCAGCTGGAAGCGCGGATCGGCGATCTTGTCTGCCTCCATCTCTTCGTCCTTGATGCCCAATTCATTGATAAGGTGGCCGCGCAGGTCGCTTTCGCGCGTCTGGTATTTCTGGCGCAGTGCGAAATCGGGGTCGGAGATCTGCGGCACGGTGATGTCGGGCTTGATCCCGCCCTCCTGCACCGATTTGCCCGCCGGGGTGAAGTAACGCGCCGTTGTCAGCTTCAGCGCCGCGTCCTTGCCGAGCGGCAACAACGACTGGACCGAACCCTTGCCGAAGCTGCGTTCGCCCATGATCAGCGCGCGGCGATGATCCTGAAGCGCGCCCGCGACAATCTCCGAAGCCGAGGCGGAACCGGCATTGATCAGCACGATCATCGGCACGCCTTCGGCCATATCGCCGCGATAGACCGTTTCGGCATCATACAGCATCGTTTCGCCGCGCGCGCGGCCGCGCTGGCTGACGATCCGGCCATCGGTCAGGAACAGGTCGGACAGGGCCACGGATTCATCAAGGCTGCCGCCCGGATTGTTGCGCAGGTCGAGCACCAGCCCGCTGACGCGCCCGCCCGGCGCCTGCTTCTTGATCTGCTGCCATTCGGCGAAGACATCGGCGCCGACATTGGCGGAGAATTCGTTGACGGTGATGATCCCGATATTGCCCGCCGCCAGTTCCGACGTGACCGGCTCCAGCTCGATCACCCCGCGGGTGACATCAAGCTCCAGCGGCTCGTCACGGCCGGGGCGGAAAATCGTCAGCCGGATCGACGTGCCCGACGGCCCGCGCATCTGCGCCACGGCGTCATCCAGCTTGGTATCGACGATCAGCTTCCCATTAAGGTGCGTGATGAAATCGCCCGCTTTGACCCCTGCGGTTTCAGCGGGGCTGCCACGGAACGGGGAGATCACCTTGACCGCGCCATCCTCCATGATCACCGACAGGCCGAGGCCCGAATACTGCCCGTCGATCATCGTTTCGAGCCGCTGAAGATCGCCGCCGTCGAGATAGGCCGAATGGGGATCGAGCGATGCCAGCATCCCGTCAATCGCGCCGCGGATCAGCTTGTCATCGTCAACCGGCTCGACATAGCTCGCCTTGACCCGCTGGAACACCGCGAACAGCTTGGCAAATTCCGGCCCCGCGCGGCCATCGACCTGCGCCATGGTGGCGGTGGTTGCAGGGATCAGCGCGACGGCAGTGACCAGCGCGGCGCTGCGCAGGAGAGCGGCGATTTTCATGATGGGGTGCAAAGCTCCTTTGAACCGCGAATGTATAGGCTTGCCGAGCTTAACGCCAGATAGACGCGCGATCACCGGTCTGGTGATCCACCCCGAGACAGGCGGCCTGCCAGCCGTTATCGCGGGCCGCCGAATTATCTCAGGTATTGCAGCGGGTTGACCGGTTTCCCATCACCCCGCAATTCGATCGTCACCGGCTGCCCTGCCCCGCTGGCCAGCCCCAGCGGGCTGCCGCCGATCACGATGTCGCCCACCGCGACATCAACCCGCTCAAGCCCGGTAACGAGACTGGTCCAGCCGCCGGCGTGTTCGATGATGACGATTCGCCCGAAGCCGCGATAGGCTCCGGCGAAGGCGACCCGCCCGCGCCCGGGGGCGACGACCTGCGCGCCTTTGACCGGGGCAACGGTCAGCCCGGTCGAAGCCAGCCCGCTATCGCGCCGCGCACCGAAGCCGATCAGGGTGCGGCCTTGCACCGGCAGCTGGAAATCGCCCGGCGGCGGCCCGCTTGCCGATGGCACAGGGGCATCCACGGCGGCGGCTGGAAGGACTGCGGCCAGATTGTCCGGGCGCAGCACCGGCCCCGGCAGCGCGGCAAGTTCACGCCGCAATGCTGCCACTTCGCCAAGCTTGTCCACCAGCCCGTCCAGATCGCGCGCGTCTTCCGCCAGCGCCAAGGCTCGCTCCGCCTCACGCAGCGCAGCGCCGCGCGCCGTACGGGATGCGATGCGTTGCTGCTGTTCCAGCGCGGCAAGCTGGCTGCGGCGCTCGCGCAGCGCAACCTCGCCATCACGCAGGCGGGTGACGGCCTGCGCAGCCTGCGCCTCCAGCGCGCGGCCGCGATCAAGCTCGCTGCGGAGCGCAGCGGTGCGTTCGCGAATTTGCGGCACGGCGGTGGCCAGCACGGCGCGCACATGCACCACATCGGTGAGGGATCCGGGTTGCAATGCGGAAAGCGCCAGCGGACGGCGCGCGGCAGTCTGGAGCGCGGCGACGAGGCGGGCGGTCGGCTCCTGCTTGACGGCGAGTTTTGCAGTAAGGCGCGCGCGCAGGCCTTTCGCGATGGTAAGCTGTGCGCGGGCGACTTCGATCCCGGCTTCGGCCTGCTGGATGCGAGCGGCGAGCGCGGCGGCCTCGTTGGCGGTGCGCTGGGCCGCCTCGGTCGCGGCTTCGGCGTCGCGGGTCAGCCGGGAGGCGCGGCTTTCGGCAAGACGGCTTTCGCGGGTAGCGCGGGCCAGTGCGGCCTCGGCCTCGGCCGGCTCGATCAGAGCGATGGCTGGCGCGGCCATGCTGGCGGGCAAAGTCAGCGCCAGCGCCGCACTGACGCCGGACATCACCACCAGGATAAGGATACCACGCCCCCGCATGGTGACATTATGCCCGATGATAGGGGTGGCCGGCAAGAATCGTCGTCGCGCGGTACAGCTGTTCCATCAGCATCGCCCGCGCCAGCATGTGCGGCCAGGTGGCCGGGCCGAAGGCGAGCAACAGGTCGGCCCCGGCCCGCTCGGCATCGGAATGCCCGTCCGCCGCGCCGAGCATGAAGCGGGTTTCCCGCACGCCCTCATCCCGCCAACGTCCCAGCAGCGCCGCGAAATGCTCCGACGTCATGGCCTTGCCCCGCTCGTCAAGCAGGACGGTGCGGCAAGGGTTGAGCGGTTCACCCACCTTCCCCGCGCCGGTATCGGGCCATTCGGTGAGCTTGACCGGCCAGGTCATGCGCTTGGCATAGCGATCCACCAGCTCGCCCTCGGGCGACCGGCCGATTTTCCCACGCGCGATGATGTGTAAAAGTATGAAGCGCCCCTCATGAAGCAAAGCCAAACGGGCTGCAACGCAGCCCGCAAGGGCGACCGCCCGCCCGCAGGCGCTCAAGCTCGCAGGGCTTGAACCGCGCCGAGGACGCTCGCCCGGAGGGGCGAGCGAAAAACCAATTACGCCCGGCCCTGCGTCGGCTCACCGCCCTCGAACGACCACATGCGTTCAAGGTTGTAGAAGGTGCGCACTTCGGGGCGGAACAGGTGGATGACCACATCGCCCGCGTCGATCAGCACCCAATCGGCAGCCGGAAGGCCTTCAAGCCGTGCGTGGCCGAAGCCAGCCTTCTTGATAACCTCGGCCAGTTTCTGCGCCATCGACGCGACCTGCCGGGTCGAACGACCGCTGGCGATCACCATGTGATCGGCAATCGAGCTCTTCCCCTCAAGCGGGATCGAGACAATGTCCTGCGCCTGATCATCATCAAGCTGCGCAAGCACCAACTGGTGCAGATCGGCACCGCTCATGTCAGAGCGCGCCGCTGATTCGGCGGCATGGGCGGCGGCTTGCACCGCGCCCTGCGGAAGTGACGCAAGAAGCGCCTCGGTCGTCGGCAATCGGGTATCTCCAGAGTTCAAGGCCATGACGGCGCACATAACACAGACCGGCGGGCAGGCGAGCCGAAACGCAATAAGCGCGCTTCATGCGTCCTCCCCGGACCGGATGCTGCGGAATGTCAGCCGATCGCGCACAGGCACGTTTCGATCCTTGCCGAGCAAAGCTTCGGCCCACTCGGCATTGGCACGGCGAATGGCCGTGGCCGAGCGGTGGTCTGGATCGAAACGCAATAACACCAGGGCCGGTGCGCTCCATTGCCCCCGTTTCCGAAAACTGGCGGCAGGCACGCGATAGCGCCGGAGCCAGGCCATGGCGGGGCTCGTCATGGCCTCTGCATCATAGCCCGGGCGGGCAATTATCGCAATCGGCATTGTCCGGGCGATCCGCCGCCAGTCTTTCCAGCGGTGCAACTGGGCGAGATTGTCGCTCCCCATCAGCCAGACGAATCGCCGTTTGGGATAGCGGCGCACCAGCTTGGCAAGCGTATCGACAGTGTAACGGGTGCCAAGCTGCTGCTCGATTCCCGTGGGCACAATCGCGGCACGGCGGGCCTGCGCGCGGGCCGAAAGCAGCCGTGCTTTCAGCGGCGCCATGCCAGCCTGCGGCTTCAGCGGATTACCCGGGGAAACCAGCCACCACGTCTCGTCCAGACCCAGCGCCTTGGCTGCGAACAGCGTAATGCGCCGGTGCCCGCCGTGCGCGGGGTTGAAGCTGCCGCCGAGCAGCCCGGTCAGTTTGCGTCGGGACATCGCGTCAGGGCCGGGTCTGCCCGCTCCCGCGAACTTGCCACTTGTAGGTTGTCAGACCCTCCAGCGCGACCGGCCCGCGCGCGTGCAGGCGTCCGGTGGCGATCCCGATCTCCGCGCCCAGCCCAAATTCGCCCCCGTCAGCGAATTGCGAGGAGGCGTTGTGCATGACGATCGCGCTGTCGACATCGCTGAGGAACCGCTCCGCCGCCACCGGATCATCGGTAATAATCGCGTCGGTATGGGCCGATGAATGGCGGGCAATGTGGCCAAGCGCCTCTTCCAGCCCGTCCACCACCGCGACAGACAGGATCGCATCCAGATATTCGGTGTCCCAGTCGTTGGCACTGGCCGGGATCACCCGCGGGTCCAGCGCCTGCGTGCGCCCATCACCGCGCACTTCGCAACCGCCATCGATCAGCGCGGTGACCAGCGCCGCGCCTTGGGGAAAGGACGAATCGATCAGCAGCGTCTCCATCGCCCCGCAAATGCCGGTGCGGCGCAGCTTGGCGTTGAGCGCGATGGCCTGTGCCATCGCCGGATCGGCGGCGGCGTGAACATAGGTGTGGCAGATGCCATCGAGATGCGCGAGCACCGGCACCCGCGCATCGGCCTGCACGCGCGCGACAAGGCTTTTGCCCCCACGCGGCACGATCATGTCAATGAGGCCGCTGGCGGTAAGCATCGCGCCGACACACGCGCGGTCCTGCGACGGGATAAGCTGCACGGCGTCCGCAGGCACCCCGCCTTTGACCAGCCCTCCGACCAGCGCGGCGTGGATTGCGCGGTTTGAATGCACCGCCTCGCTCCCCCCGCGCAGCAAGGCCGCGTTGCCCGCCCGCACGCACAGCGCGGCAGCATCGGCTGTGACGTTCGGACGGCTTTCGTAGATGATCCCGATGGTGCCGATGGGCACACGAATACGCTGGAAATTCAGACCATTAGGCTGCTGCGATCGGTCGATCACCTGCCCGACCGGATCGGGCAAATCCGCGACAGCGGCAACCGCATCGGCGATACTGGCAATGCGCCCGGCGTCCAGCGCCAACCGGTCCAGCATCGCCTTGGTCAGCCCATTCGCTTCTCCTGCGGCGATGTCCAGCGCATTGGCCTCCAGCACCGCCGGAGTGGCCGCCCGCAACGCGTTGGCCGCATGGTGAAGCGCAGCGGCGCGCGCGTCGCTCGGCATCGCGGCAAGCTGGCGCTGGGCAGCGCGGGCGGCCGCGGCCAAACGCAGGACGAGGGCTTCGGGTTGGTCAGCCTCGGCTGCCGATTGCGGGACGATCATGCTGGTCATACCGTTGGCCTTAGCACCGCGGCGCGCGGCTGTCAGGCCCGCTGCCGACCCCGCGATTCGCTAAGTTCCTGATACGATTCGCCCGTGCAGCGAGGTGAATGTGACACGGGCGGACGAGGTGGCCATCACTTCAGCGTGAATCCGCGTCACCTCACCTGTGAGGCAGACATAGGATTCGACCATATGTAGGTGCACTGATAGCCGCGCTGCGGAGCACAGATAACGAAATCGGGACCGCATTTGTCAGACAGAAATTCCACACAGGCGTGGGGCGACCGGCTGCGGCAATGGTTCCCCGATCGCGAGTTCTTCATGCGCGCCGATGGCGACGTGCGCTTCATCAAGATTTCATCGAAGCTGCAGATGCGCGTCGTCGCGTGTGCAATCGCGGTTGCGTTCCTCTGGCTGATCGCGCTCGCCGTGATGGCTTGGGGTCAATACCGGGCCGCGGCTGACCTTGCCTCCTTCGCTGAAAAGCGGGCCGAAGTTGCCAGCGCCGATGAGCGCATCAAGGCCTATGGCGGCAACCTTGAAAAGGTCGTCAGCGATCTTGAGCAGCGCCAAAAGTTCCTCGAAGAAATGGCGCGGATGCTGCCCGAGGACATGGTGGAGGAAGCCGCCGCCAGCGACACCGTCACCGATTCGGCGGCTGAAACCACCGCCACCGTGAAAAAGGTGGGCGCCCTGATCCCGCAGGCCCGCGGCCTTGCCGAAGTCGAAGCCCGCCAGCTCGCCTTCGCTGAACGCCTCACCCGATTTGCCGATGCCCGCGCCCGCCGTGCAGAGGCCGCAATGCGCCAACTGAACCTTGATCCCACGCTTCTCAGCCGCGAAACGCAGCAGGCCATGGGCGGTCCCTTTGATGCGATCTTCAATACGGACGATATTGACCCGCGCTTCGAACGGCTCGGCCTCAGCCTGGCGCGCATGTCGGTTCTGGAACGCGCGATGGACGGCATTCCGCAGGTCGTCCCTGCCAGCGTCGAAAACATCACATCAGGCTTCGGGTATCGGCGCGATCCCTTCAACGGGCGCGGTGCGATGCATGCCGGAATTGATTTCAAGGGCGCGGTCGGATCGCCGATCTTTGCCGCTGCCGAGGGCCGCGTGACCTTTGCTGGCTGGAAATCGGGCTATGGTCAGGCTATCGAGATTACGCATGGTAATGGGATGCTGACCCGCTATGCTCACTTGTCGCGGATCGGGGTGCGGGTTGGTCAGGAGGTCGCTGCGGGGACCACCATTGGCGGGCTCGGCAACACCGGCCGCTCCACGGGGCCGCACCTGCATTTCGAAGTTCGCATCAATGATCGCGCGGTCAACCCGCGCCCGTTTCTGGAGGCTGCCCCCGATGTTCTCAAGGAAGTCCGCAGAGCAGGATCACCTCGCCCCGCCGCCGCCGCGGCCCGCTAACAGGAGCAACAGCATGGCTTCGGGTTCGACTTTTTCAGTGATCGGCGCGGATGTCGTGATCAAGGGCGATGTCAGCGCCACAGCCGATCTTCACATCGACGGCACGATTGAAGGCGACATCAAGTGCGCCTCACTGGTGCAAGGCGAAAAGAGCAGCATCCACGGCGCGGTAGTGGCCGAAAGCGCCCGCCTTGCCGGGAAAGTTTCCGGATCGATCACCGCGCGCGAATTGGTGATCCTCAAGACCGCACAGATCGATGGCGACGTGCATTACGATGCGCTGACCATCGAACAGGGCGCGCAGGTCGATGGCCGCTTTGCTCCGAACGCAAGGCAGGCTGTGAGGGCTGTGCCATCAGCGAATGTCGAGGCGGCGGAGTAAACCGGTCGCGGCTTGACCGGCCTTTGGCCTGCCTTTGCCGCTTCCAGACCCGGCTTAGAACCTTTCCAGAGAGCCGCTGGCCGCCGTTCGGAGCGCCGCTGCGCGAGCCGGTCGGCAATGTTTCACGTGGAACATTTCGCGATGTTCGGCCCTAAAGCACCTCTGCCCGTAAGGCCTTGCGATCCAGCTTACCGATCATCGTCTTGGGCAGGGTTTCGCGCAGCACCACCTGATCGACCCGTTCATGCTTGCCGATTTTCGCATTGAGCCAGCTCGCCAGTTCATCGCCGGTGGCTGACCCGCCGTCGTTCAGGGTGACGTAGGCGCGCGGCACCTCGCCGCGATATTCTTCGGGCACGCCGATCACCAGCGCCTCCTTCACAGCAGGATGCTCGAGGATCACGTCCTCGACCACGCTAGGGAAGACCTTGAACCCGCCCACTGCGATCATGTCCTTGATGCGGTCGACGATTTCGAGGAACCCGTCCGCATCCACCCGTGCGACATCGCCGGTGCGCAAGTAACGCTTGCCCTCCACCGTCACGAAAGTCTCGGCATCGGTTTCCGGCCGCTGCCAATAACCGCGCATCACCTGCGGGCCATGAACGGCAAGTTCGCCCGGTTCACCTGCGGGGGCGAGTTTCGCGGGATCTTCCTTGTCGAGCAGGATCACTTCGGTTCCCGGCACCAGCTGGCCGATGGTGCCGCGTTTGCGCGTGCCTTCATAGGGATTGACCGAGACAACGCCCGCGCTCTCCGTCAGGCCGTAACCTTCAACCAGCCGCACGCCGGTCGCCTCCTCGAACCGCAGGTGAACCGGCCCCGGCATGGGCGCGCCGCCGGAAATGCAAACCTTCAGGCTGGAAAGATCGGTCTTTGCCAGATCGGGGTGATCCAGCATCGCCTGAAACATCGTCGGCACTCCGGGGAAGCCGGTGCAGCGGTACTTCTGGATCGTGGCGAGCACCTGCTTCGTTTCAAACCGCGGAACCATCGCGATCGACGCGCCGGTGGCCATGGCGTGATTGAGCAGCGCGGTGTTGGCAAAGACATGGAAGAACGGCAGCGCACCCATGAACACCTCGTCGGTGGCATGGCCGAAGGGGTTGATCGATGCGACCTGCTGCGCGTTCACCGAAAGCTGGTCATGCCCCAGCATCGCGCCCTTGGGCCGGCCGGTGGTGCCGCCGGTGTATTGCAAAAGGGCGAGATCCTGGGCGGTCACCTCCACCGCAGCGGGCGCACAGGCGGGCGTCATATCTGCCCAGCTGCGCACATCCGCGCCATAGACGACAGCGGCGATCTGGCTGCGCTTCAGCAGCTTCAGCGCCAGCCCCTTGTGCCACGGAAGCATGTCGGCAAGGCTGCCCACCACCAGCGTTTCCAGAGCCGATCCGCCCAGCACCTTGTGCGCGGTCTTGTAAAGGTCCGGCACGTCCACCGTCACCAGCACCCGCGTGCCGGAATCGGCCACCTGCCAGCTCAACTCCTCGACCGAATACAGGGGCGAGTAATTGACCACCACGGCCCCCGCCATCATCGCCCCGTAATAGGCGGCGGCGTAGATCGGCACATTGGGCAGGAACAGGCCGACCCGGTCGCCCTTGGCAATTCCGATTGCCTGAAGACCAGCGGCAAACCGCTGCGCCTGGGCATGAATTTCGCGATAGGAATAGGTGCGCCCAAGGAAGTGCAGGAACGGTGCTTCCGGATTGGCATCCCGGGTGCGTTCGAACATGGCCGGGAGGCTGACCGCCTCAAACCGGGTGTCGAGCGGGAGGGGGTGGTGATAGGCTGCGACGCTATTGACAATCATATCAATATCTTCGCTCACAATCGCCCGCCGCACAAGCGAAAGTCGCAACAGATAAACCGCTTGCCCGGCCGCCCATGATGGCGGCCGGGCAAGCATGTCATAATCAGATGAACCCGCTTTCCGGATCGATCTTTTCTTCGGCAGCTTCGGCAGCGCGGCGCGCGGCAAGCCATGCTTCGGCCTCGGCTTCCTGGGCGGCCTGTCCGGCGGCCTTGACGTTGGCATCGCGTTCAGCGCGCAGTTCCGCAATCAGGTTTTCGCGATCATTACGCTCGGACCGGACCGGAGCTTCGGCGTCTTCGATGATCCCGGCGCGCTTGGCGGCCTTGGCAACCATCGCGTCAAGCTCACGCTGCGAACACAGGCCCAGCGTCACCGGATCTTTGGGCGTGATGTTCTGGATATTCCAATGCGTCCGATCGCGCAGCGCGCCGATGGTGTTACGGGTCGTGCCGATCAGCTTGCCGATCTGCGCGTCCGACACCTCGGGGTGGTTGCGCAGGATCCACGCGATGCCATCGGGCTTGTCCTGACGCTTTGACACTGGTGTGTAACGCGGACCCTTGGTGCGGGTCACTTCGACTGGCGCCTTGTGCATTTTCAGAGAATAGGTCGAATCGGCCTGACCCAGCTCGATTTCGCCCTGCGTCAACTCGCCAGCGTGCACGGGATCGCGGCCGGTGTACTTGCTGCCCGCAAGATCATCGGCCATCGCCTGCACTTCGAGGATGTGGAGGCCGCAGAACTCCGCAATCTGCTCGAACGAGAGCGCAGTATTGTCCACCAGCCACGTCGCGGTGGCGTGCGGCATCAGCGGCTTGGGCTGATCCTTGGTAGCCATGGGAATCTCCGTTAAAAATAGAAGGGCCGCCCCTCTCGGAGCGGCCGCCTTGCCGCGCTCAATAAGCGAAGCGGTGCCAAACGGCAAGGAATGGATTCAGAACGCAGGCATCGCTTGCAGCGACACGGCCTGTTCTTCACGCAGGGCGACAAGACCCGCAAGGAATTGGCCGGTGGCCGCCTCCCATGAATAGCGCGCGCCATATTCCGCACAGGCCTTGCGGTCGCAATACCGTGCCGCGTCGATCGCCCGGGCGAGGTCTTCGGACAGCGCCCCGACCGTGTCGGTGACGATATCGAGCGGCCCTGCCACCGGGAAGGCTGCGACCGGCGTGCCGCAGGCCAGCGCCTCGATCATCACCAGCCCGAAGGTGTCAGTGCGGCTCGGGAAAACGAACACGTCTGCCCCGGCATAACAGCCGGCCAGCTCGACACCGCTCTTCTTGCCAAGGAAGCGCGCCTCGGGAAACTTCGCCTGCAGTGCTGCGCGCGCCGGGCCGTCGCCGACCACCACCTTGGTGCCGGGGTAGGGACAGGCGAGGAAGGCCTCGATGTTCTTCTCCACCGCGATCCGCCCGACATAGAGCAGGATCGGCCCCGGCATTCCGGCATATTCGGGCGGCGGCGGGGCGGCGGGGTAAAAGCACGACAGATCGACCCCGCGGCTCCAATGGGTGAGCTGGGTCAAGCCCTGTTCGCGCAGCTGCGCACGGATCGTCTCGGTCGCAACCATGATCCGCTGTGCCGGTCGGTGGAACCAGCGGATATAGGGCCAGAACGCGCTGGCCGACAGGCCGGTGCGGCGCGCCAGATAATCGGGAAACTGGGTGTGATAGGCCGTGGTGAAGGGCACCTTGCGGCTAAGGCAATACCGCCGCGCAGCTAAGCCCAGCGGGCCTTCGGTCGCGATATGCACCGCGACCGGCGCGATTTTCGCCAGTTGCCGCCCGACCGCGCCCGGCGCCGTCAGCGCCAGCCGGATTTCCGGATAGGTCGGCGCGGGGATGGAAGGATAGGCCTCGGGCGAGATCACCGTGACCTCATGCCCCCAGGAACGCAGGACGTCGCAAGTGGTCGACAATGTGCGCACCACGCCATTGGTTTGCGGATGCCACGCATCGGTAACGATCGCGATCGAAGCAGGCGCAGGCGGGCCCAGCCCAATCGGAATAGGGCCGAAAGCAGCAGTGTCTGCGGTAATCGTTGTGAGGCGGTTCACGCCGCCTCCAACGCGGAATCGGCGGGCGTTGGGATGGCATCAGCCGGCTCTGCGCAGCGGCGCTTGATCTCGTCGGGCCAGTGGAGGATTTCCATGCGCCCGTCGTGATGTTCGACCAGCGCGTTGCAGCCTTCCACCCAGTCGCCATCGTTCCAGTATTCTATGGTGCGGCCATCATGTTCGAAGGCGCGGAATTCGGCGGTGTGGATGTGTCCGCACACCACCCCGTCCACGCCGCGTTCGCCGGCGGCGCGGGCGACGACTTCCTCGTATTTGCCGATGAATTCGACGGCGTTCTTGACCTTGTGCTTGGCTGCCTTGCTCAAGGACCAGTAAGGCTTGCCCAGCCAGCGCCGCACCGCGTTGACTGTCACGTTCAGCTTCATCATCAGGTGGTAGGCATGATCCCCCACGAAGGCGAGCCAGCGGTGCGAGAGCATGACAGCGTCAAACTCGTCGCCATGCAGCACCATCAGGCGCCGCCCGTCGGCGGTAGCGTGAAAGGCGGCGCGCCGCACCTCGATCCCGCCGAAGTTCAGTCCGGTGAACTGGCGGAACATCTCGTCGTGATTGCCGGGGATATAGACCACCCGCGTGCCTCGCCGTGCGCGCTTCATGATGCGCCAGACGATGTCGTTGTGAGCGGCGGGCCAGTAAAACTTCTTTTTCAGGCGCCAGCCATCGATGATGTCGCCGACCAGATACATCGTCTCGCTGTCGACATGGTCGAGGAAGTCGATCAGCAGCGCGGCATTGCAACCTTTGGTGCCCAGGTGAACATCGCTGATCCAAATCGTGCGATATTGCCGTCGCTCGGTCCCGACAGGTTCGGGGATTAGCGGCGCTGCCAGCGGGAAGCTGGCGATATTGTCGCTGATCAGATCGGTCAGATCGGCAGCTGTCATGGGAAATCCCTGTATATCATGTCTCGCCCGCCGTTGTGTGGCAGGGAAATGTTACAGGTGATTCTCAGAAAATTGACGGTTCCGGGTCAGTTTTCGGACGGCTCGGCGTCAATCCATCGCCGCAAAGCCGGGCAGCGTCTGCATCCGGGCAATCCACGCAAGGATGTGCGGATAATCGCCGAGGCCAAAGCCGCCTTCTTCGGCGACATGGGTATAGGCGAACAGCGCAATGTCGGCGAGGGTCACGGCATCGCCGCAAAAGAACGCATTGTCCGCCAGATGGCGGTTCATCAGATCAAGCGCGGCGCAGCCTGCCATGCGCTTGGCCATGATTTGCGCGCGCTGTTCCGACGAGAGGTTCGCCTCCCCCACGAACCGCAGCCAGAAGCGTAGCGTCGCGATGTTGGGTTCGTGGTTATACTGTTCGAAGAACATCCAGCGCAGCATATCGGCTTGCGCGAAACGATCCGCCGGAATCAGCGGGCTACCATGGGCGAGATACCAGCAGGCGGCGTTGCTTTCCGGCAGGAAGCGCGCTTCGCTTCCCGTTCCGATCTGCAACACCGGAATGCGTCCGTTGGCATTAACGGTGGCGAGAAATTCAGGCGTGCGCGTTTCGCCCTTGATGATGTCATAGGCCCGCGTCGTAAGCGGCAGGCCGAGCAGGGCGGCGGTCAGCCTGATCTTGTAGCAATTCCCGCTGCGGGGGTCTTCGTGGAGGGTCAGCGCCTCACCCACCGGCTACTTCCAGCACGATCTTGCCGATATGCTCGCCCGCTTCCATCCGCGCATGGGCGGCGGCCGCTTCAGCGAGGGGGAAGGTCATGTCCATCACTGGCGACAATTCGCCATCGGCGAACATCGGCCAGGCATTATCGGCGATCTCGTCGGCGAGCGCGGATTTGAAGCTGTCGGACCGCGGGCGCAGGGTCGAGCCGGTCAGTGTCAGGCGGCGCATCATCACCATCGCCATATTGATGTCGGCCTTGGCCCCGCCCAGCACGGCGATAGTCACATGGCGGCCATCTTCGGCAAGGCACTTCAGGTTGCGCGCGACATAATCGCCCGACACCATATCCAGCACGACATTGACGCCCTTGCCGCCCGTATGCGCCATCACCGCCTCGACGAAATCGGTGTCGCGGTAATTGATAGCCAGATCCGCGCCGATGCGCGCGGCCGCGGCGCATTTCGCGGCGTCGCCGCAGGTGACGATGACCTGCATGCCAAACGCCTTGGCCAGCATGATCGCCATGGTGCCGATGCCCGAAGTGCCGCCGTGGATCAGCACGCTTTCCCCGTCGCGCGCCAATCCGCGTTCGAACAGGTTGTGCCACACGGTGAACAGGGTTTCCGGCAAGGCCGCCGCTTCGGACAGCATCATGCCTTCCGGCACCGGCAGGCAATGCTGCCAATGCGCCGCGCAATATTCAGCGTAGCCCCCGCCCGGGGTAAGCGCGGCCACATATTGCCCGATCATTTCGCGCGGGACTTCATTGCCGACGGCAATCACCTCGCCCGCCACTTCCAGCCCGAGGAGCGGCGACGCACCTGGCGGCGGGGGATAGGCACCTGCGCGTTGCAGGCAATCGGGCCGGTTGACCCCGGCATAGGCGACCTTGATCAACACATCATCTGGGCGAACGCGCGGCAGGGGCGAGGTCTGGAGCCGCAACACCTCCGGTCCGCCGGGCGCATCGAAGCCAACCGATTGCATTTCCTGAGGCAATTGCGATCCGTTGCTGACGACCATTACCATGCGCCCCCTGTTACCGCCTGTTTAACCATCTTGATCAGGCGAATAACCGTCTCGCCGATTGACAGCAAGCCGCTTGGGGCGGATGCTGCGTCGCAATGGAAGAACCCGATCGCCCCCGGCCCAGCGGAGACGCGGCGACTCGCCTCGCAGGCGAGGACCTCGGCCCCTATTCGCAAGCCGAACTGGCTGAGCGGATTGGGATGCTCGAAGCAGAAATCGCGCGGGTGAAGGCGCACCGGGATAAAGCCGCCGCGCACCGCAGCGCGGCCGATGCCCTCTTCGGAAAGGGCAGCGCGTGATCCCGTTCAACTTCGCCGGCGTATCTTTTCGCAGGGATTCGCAATTCGCGCCTCCCCACCCATATTGTCGGAAAATGGCTTCCTTCGTTCGCTAGCCACGAGCACCCTCCCGCTGACAAAGGCCTCTCCCATGCCCAGCTTCGCCCAGAACCTCGAACGCACACTGCACAACGCGCTCGGCAATGCGTCCGAACGGCGGCACGAATATGCCACGCTCGAACACCTGCTTTTGGCGCTGATCGATGATGAGGACGCGGCTGCCGTGATGGCGGCCTGCGGGGTCGATCTCGCCGAACTGGGTGAGGTCGTGAAACAATATCTGGATCAGGAATACCAGTCGCTCAAAACCGAGGACGGCGCCGATCCGCAGCCGACGGCGGGTTTCCAGCGGGTGATCCAGCGCGCGATCCTGCACGTGCAATCGTCGGGCAAGGACACGGTCACCGGCGCCAATGTGCTGGTGGCGCTGTTCTCCGAACGGGACAGCTATGCGGTCTATTTCCTCCAGCAGCAGGACATGAGCCGGTTGGATGCCGTGAGCTATATCAGCCACGGCATCGGCAAGGGCGGCCGCCAAGTCGAAGGCAAGAATCCGCAAGGCGCTGACAAGTCTGAAGAACCTGCGCAACAGGCTAAGGAGAGCGGCGGCAACAAGAAGGAAACGGCGCTCGACCAGTTCACCGTCAACCTCAACACCAAGGCGGAAAACGGCAAGATCGATCCGCTGATCGGGCGCGGGCCGGAAGTTGACCGGACGATCCAGATCCTGTGCCGCCGTTCGAAGAACAACCCGCTGTATGTGGGCGATCCGGGCGTCGGGAAAACCGCGATTGCCGAAGGCCTCGCGCGCAAAATCGTCGAAGGCGATGTGCCCGAAGTTCTGGCCGAAGCCGTGATCTACTCGCTCGACATGGGCGCGTTGCTCGCTGGCACGCGCTATCGCGGCGATTTCGAGGAGCGTTTGAAGCAGGTCGTCACCGAGCTTGAAGCGATGCCCCACGCGGTCCTGTTCATCGATGAAATCCACACGGTGATCGGCGCAGGTGCAACCAGCGGCGGGGCGATGGACGCCTCGAACCTGCTCAAGCCGGCGCTGTCGAGCGGTGCGATCCGCTGCATCGGTTCGACCACCTACAAGGAATTCCGCAACCACTTCGAAAAGGACCGCGCCCTGCTGCGCCGGTTCCAGAAGATCGACGTGAACGAGCCGACCATCGAGGACACGATCAAGATCCTCAAGGGTCTGCGCACCGCCTTCGAAGATCACCACAAGGTCAAGTACACGCCCGAGGCGATCAAGAGCGCGGTGGAACTGTCGGCGCGTTACATCAACGACCGCAAGCTGCCCGACAAGGCGATTGATGTGATCGACGAAGTCGGCGCCATGCAGATGCTCGTCCCGCCGAGCCGCCGGAAAAAGACCATCACCGCGCGCGAGATCGAACAGGTGATCGCGACGATGGCCCGCATCCCGGCCAAATCGGTGAGCAAGGACGACAAGAAGGCGCTTGAAAACCTCGAACGCGATCTGAAGCACGTCGTCTTCGGTCAGGACGAGGCGATCAAACGGCTTTCGACCGCCATGAAGCTGGCCCGAGCGGGCCTGCGCGATCCGGACAAGCCGATCGGCTCCTTCCTGTTCAGCGGCCCCACGGGCGTCGGCAAGACTGAAGTTGCGCGCCAGCTGGCCACGATCATGGGGATCGAGCTGAAGCGGTTCGACATGTCCGAATATATGGAGCGCCATAGCGTTTCCCGCCTGATCGGTGCGCCTCCGGGCTATGTCGGCTATGATCAGGGCGGTCTGCTGACCGATGCCATCGACCAGAACCCGCATTGCGTGCTGCTGCTCGACGAGATCGAGAAGGCTCACCCGGACCTGTTCAACATCCTGTTGCAGGTGATGGATAATGGCCGCCTGACCGATCACCACGGCAAGACCGTCGATTTCCGCAACGTGGTGCTGATCATGACCACCAATGCCGGCGCGTCCGACATGGCGCGCAGCGGTATCGGCTTCGGCGATGTGTCCAAGGCCGATGCCGGGACCGAGGCGGTGAACAAGATGTTCACCCCCGAATTCCGCAACCGGTTGGATGCGATCGTACCCTTCGCCTATCTCGGCAAGAGCATCGTTGCCCGCGTGGTCGACAAGTTCATCCTCCAGCTCGAATTGCAGCTGGCCGAACAGAACGTCCACATCCAGTTCGACAGCGACGCGCGTGCGTGGCTCGGGGACAAGGGCTACGACAAGCTCTACGGCGCGCGTCCGATGTCTCGCCTGATCCAGGACCAGATCAAGCAGCCGCTCGCCGAAGAGCTGCTGTTCGGCAAGCTGGCGGACGGCGGCGAGGTGCATGTCAGCATCAAGGACAACAAGCCGAGCTTCGAAATGACCCCGGCCCCGCCCAAGGTGAAGCCGGAAAGGAAGCCTGCCACCAAAAAGAAGGCCCCCGCGAAGCCTGCGCCGGAGGCCGGCGAAGGCTAATCCGCACAAGGAAACAAAACAGGGGCGCGAGAGAGGAACCTCTTTCGCGCCCTTTTTGTTAAAGACATGATGAACGCCCCCTTCTCCTGGATCCGGCCCGAGCCGTGGGGCATCCATATCGTGCCCGCCGATACGTGGATCGACCCGTCCCGCCCGGTGCCGCGCGCGCTGGTCACCCATGGCCATGCCGATCATGCGCGCGGCGGGCATGGCGCAAGCATCGCGACCCCTGCCACGCTGGCGATCATGAAGTTGCGCTACGCAACTTCGGACGGGGCGATGCCGGCAGAATATGGCGAAAGCATCGCCATCGGCGGCGGGGTCATGGCGACCTTCCTGCCCGCAGGACACGTGCTGGGATCGGCGCAAATCCTGCTCGAATACGCGGGCGAGCGGGTGATCATCACAGGCGATTACAAACGCACCCACGATCCGACCTGCGCGCCCTTCCAGGTCACCCCTTGCGACATCTTCATCACCGAGGCGACTTTCGGCCTCCCTGTCTTCACCCATCCACCCATCTCCGAGGAAATCGGCAAGCTGCTTGATGCGCGCGCGGAGAACCCGGACGCTTGCGTCCTCGTCGGCGCCTATGCGCTGGGCAAGGCGCAGCGGGTGATCGCGGAACTGCGCGCAGCGGGGCACACGGACACGATCTGGCTGCACGGCGCGATGGAGGGGATGTGCCGGTTATATGAGGAACACGGGGTGGCGCTGGGCGATCTCAGACTGGTCAGCGATGCGCCGTCAAAGGACGCGATGCGCGGCAGCATCATCCTCGCCCCGCCCTCCGCACTGAATGATCGCTGGAGCCGCCGCTTGCCCGATCCGGTCACGGCCATGGCGTCAGGCTGGATGCGGGTGCGCGCCCGCGCCAGGCAGCGCGGGGTGGAGCTGCCGCTGGTGATTTCCGATCATGCCGATTGGAACGAACTCACCCGCACCATCATCGAGGTAAACCCGCAGGAAACGTGGATTACCCACGGCCGTGAGGAGGCGCTGCTGCGCTGGTGCGAGCTGGGTCAGCGCCGCGCGCGTGCGCTGGCGCTGGTAGGGTACGAGGACGAGGATGATTGACACCCCCGCCCCCGCCCATGGATGCTTACTTGATGGCAGCCAGATCGGCTTCGATCTTTGCCAGCAGTTCATCGGTGATCATGCCCTGCGAGAACGGCGCGAGGGTCTTCAGGCTCAGCGCCTTGAACTGGTCATAGGCCGGGTGCTGATTGATGCCGGCAACGTGCTTGTCCAGCACAGCCTTGGCGCGCGCATCGGCGACAAGCGCTTCGATCGGCGTGTCGATGGTGAAGGCCGCGGCAGTCGTGGCGGCAGGCGCAGCGGTCTGCGCGATAGCGGCGGCGGGAACCGTCAGAGCAGCAAGGGCAAGACCAAGGGCAGCGAAAGGCGAGACGTTCATGGAGGCAATTCCTTATTGAAGACGCGCGCGAATTTCGCGCCGGCGGCAACAAATAGCGAATTCGGATGGCGGCGCAATGAGCGAACGGATTTGCTGTGATGGAGGAGTTCGCCGCCCTTCTCGATGCGCTGGTCTATACCACCAGCCGCAATCGCAAACTGGCGCTGATCGCGGCCTATCTGCGGGAAAGCCCCGATCCCGATCGTGGCTGGGCACTGGCTGCCCTGACCGAAGGGCTAGATTTTCCTGCGGTAAAGTCCTCGACCGTGCGCAATCTGATGATGGAGCGCGTCGATCCGGTATTGTGGGCGCTCAGCCGCGATTTTGTGGGCGACACGGCCGAAACCGCTAGCCTGCTCTGGCCGGAACCAGAGAATGCTGCGCCGGAACCCGACCTGTCGCTGGCCGAAGTGGTAGAGCGCCTTGCTGCCCTCACCCGCGCCACAGCATCCAAAGAATTGGCCGCCCTGTTCGACCGGCTCGACGCCAAGGGCCGCTATGCACTGATCAAGCTTGCCACCGGCGGAATGCGCGTGGGCGTGTCGACCCGACTGGCGAAAACCGCCTTTGCGCTCGCCTTCGAGGTCCCGGTCGAGGAGGTGGAGGAATATTGGCACGCGCTCGCCCCGCCCTATGCCGAATTGTTCGCGTGGGCCGCAGACGGCGGCGACGCGCCTGATCTCGCCCATACGCCGCGCTTCCGCCCGTTCATGCTCGCCCACCCGCTTGAGGATGGCGCGGTCGATCTCGCCGATTACGCGGCCGAATGGAAATGGGACGGCATCCGGGTGCAGCTGGTGCGCACCACCGATCAGGAAGGGCGCGCGGAAACCCGCGTCTATTCGCGTTCGGGCGATGATATCTCGGCAACCTTCCCCGAATTGCTGGACGTGCTGCCAGTGGATGCCGTCCTGGACGGCGAATTGCTGGTGCGCGGCTCCGCGCAAGGGGGAGAGGCAGGAGGTGCGGCAAGTTTCAACGCGCTCCAGCAGCGGCTCGGGAGGAAGACCGTCTCGGGCAAGATGCTGAAGGAATATCCCGCCTTCGTGCGACTGTATGATGTGCTGCTGCTGGAGGGGCGGGACTGGCGCGAACATCCGTGGAAGTCGCGCCGTGCGACTCTCGAAGGTCTGATGCCGCAGTTGCCCGCGTCGCGTTTCGATCTGTCCGCACTGGTCGAGGCCGAGGATTTCGCCGCGCTGGCCGCCGTCCGCGACACCGCGCGCGATGAGGCGATCGAAGGCCTGATGCTCAAGCGCCGCGACAGCCCTTACGTGGCGGGTCGCAAGGTCGCCCTGTGGTACAAGTGGAAGCGCGATCCGCTGCTAATCGACTGTGTGGTGATGTATGCCCAGCGCGGCAGCGGCAAGCGGTCGAGCTTCCATTCGGACTTCACCTTCGGCTGCTGGAATGGCGACCCCGATGCCGGAGCGGAGCTGCTGCCGGTGGGCAAGGCCTATACCGGGTTCACCGATGCCGAATTGAAGCTGCTCGACACGTTCGTGCGGCAGAACACGCTGAACCGGTTCGGCCCGGTGCGCGAAGTGGAGCGCAAGTTGGTCTTCGAGGTGGCGTTCGATTCGGTCCACACCAGCAAACGCCACAAGAGCGGCCTCGCCATGCGATTCCCCCGCATCCACCGGATCCGCTGGGACAAGCCCGCGCATGAAGCCGATCGGATTGAAGGTTTGCGGGCGTTGGTGAAGGATTGACCAAACCGTTGTGCGCGGTAATGGGTTGCAAAACGCAACGGGAGAGAACCATGTCCTACGCCACCGCCGCGCTTGCCACCTATGCCAACATGCTCGGCACGCTCGATCAACTGATGACCAAGGCGGAAAGCCACGAAAAGGGCGAGGCGCTGCTTCAGGCGCGGTTGGCGGAGGACATGTTTCCGCTCCACACCCAGATCCGCTTCACGCTTGACCAAGTGGTGACGGCGCTCAACCGGCTAGGCGGACTTGGTCTTCCGTCGGACGACAGCGAGATCACCTCCCTTGCCGAAGCCCGCTCCCGGATTGCCGGCGCGCAGGCGCTGGTTACCGCGACCGATCCCGCCACATGGCCCGCGAGCAGCGACACCGTTGAGTTCACCCTGCCCAACGACATGACCTTCGTGATGCAGGCGCACGAATATTGCCGCGATTGGGCCACGCCGCAGTTCTATTTTCATCTGATGGCGGTCTATTCCGTGTTGCGGATGGAAGGCGTGCCGGTCGGGAAGATCGACTATGTGGGCTACATGATGAAGTATCTGCGCCCGCCCGCAGCCTAATCCAGCGCGGCGGCGACTGCCGCCGCGTGCGCCTTGGCGTTTTCGGTGTAATGCATCACGCCGACCCGCATTCCGGCGATGGCGGCGTCGGTCAGGTCCTTCAGCTTCACCGCCGGGCGTCCCGCCCATAGCTCGCGCGCGCCCATCACCTTGCGTTCGGTCAGCATCGCGCCTGCCGCCAGCATCGCGTCGCTGCCGATCACAGCCTTGTTCATCACAATCGCGCCGAGGCCCACGAAGCCGCGATCGTGGATCGTGCAGCCGTGGACCATCGCCATGTGGCCGATCAGCACATCATCGCCGATCACCAGCGGGCAGCCGTCGGGATCGCCGGGGCGCGGCGGATCGCAGTGGAGGATGCTCCCGTCCTGCACATTGGTGCGTTCCCCGATGCGGATGCTGAACACGTCGGCGCGCAGCACGCAATTGTACCAGATCGAGCTTCCCGCCCCGATGACCACATCGCCAATGATCGTGCAGCCCGGCGCGATGAAGGCGGTGTCGTGGATTTTCGGCGTCTTGCCGTGGATCGGGATGATGTTCACGCCGGGGCGGTGCATGGGTGGCTCCTTAAAGGAAGTTATTCCAGATGAGATGCGGCAGGATCGAGGCATAATCATCCCGCCATACAGAGGGTGAAGCGGGCGCGAGCGGGCGCCATTCATCGCCCTGTTCCAGGGCGCGAAGCTGCGCCGGATCGCGCGACAATGCCACCCACTTGGACGACGAGCGAGCGATATTATCGGGCCGGTCAACACGGATCGTCGCCGCCAACCCGCCGTCCCGGGCGAGCGCGGCCAGCACGGGCTCCAGATCGATGAAGCGGTTGCTGATGTGGATCATCAGCACACCATCGGCCGCCAGCGCGCGGAAATAGACGCGCTGCGCCTCTGCGGTCAGTAGGTGCAGCGGGATGGCATCGGAGGAAAAGGCATCGACCACCAGAATGTCGAAATTGTCCGCTGGCAGCCGTTCCAGCTGCAGGCGCGCATCGCCGATGATCGTCGGCGCCTTGGGGGCGCAGCGATCAAGGAAGCTGAACTCCCCGCGGGTCGAATAGGCCAGCACTTCGGGATCGATCTCGAAGAAAGTCCATTCCTGCCCCGGCTTACTGTAACAGGCGAGCGTGCCAACGCCGAGGCCGACAACGCCGATCCGCGCATTGTTGCCGAACAACCGCTCCGACGCTGAGAGCGCCAGACCCACGCCTGACCGAGGGCCGTAATAGGTGGTGGAGGTCATCTCCTCGCCCGGGGTAAGCTTCTGCGCGCCATGCAGGGTGGTGCCGTGCAGCAGCTGACGATATCCGTCCGAGGTGTCCTTGACCGTGTAGATGCCAAAATAGCTGCGGCTGCGCGCGCCCGCCAAACTGGTCTGTGCCTGGGTCAGCGCACCCAGCGATGCGATCAGCGCGGCGCAGGCGGCAACAAAGGCCCAGCGCCGCGCCGTCAGCAGCATTGCTGCCGTGATCAGCGCGGCGAACAAAGCGACGTCGGTCAGGCTCCACGCAGGGCTGGTCTGCATTTCGCGCAAGACCCCGGCGGCGCCCGTGAAGACAAGGAACACCATCAATATGATCGCGATCCGGAAGGTTTCGGGCCGCGTGAAAATCCGCCCCAGCCAGCCCGTGCCGCTGCGCAGCGGTAGCAGGGCAGCGGCGGCGAGGATCAGCAGCGGATGCTCCCACGTCCAGTCGAACACCAGCGGCGCGATCAGCGCGGTGAACAACCCGCCCAGCACGCCGCCCGCCGACATCACCAGATAGAACTGGGTCAGGCGCGCAGGGTCAGGCCGGGTTTCATAAAGCCGGGCATGGAGCGTCACCGCCACCACAAACAGCAGCACAAGGCTCGCCGCGACCGCGACCATACTTGGCCGCGCCGAACCGAGCATCGCCAGCGCCCCGCCCGCCGCGAGCACCACCGGGGCGCAGCGGGTCAGCAGATCCGATATCCGGCGATTGGCGGCAAAGGCGATCGAGAAGGACAGCAGGTAAAGGCCAAGCGGCACAACCCACAGCAGCGGCATCGCAAAAATATCGGTGGTGAGGTGCGTGGTGGTCGACAGCATCAGGCCCGAAGGCACCGCCGCCAGCGCCAGCCACAGGGCAATTGTCGCCATGCCGGGCGCCGCCGCCGCGGCGTCAGCTTCAGCCGCATCGGGCGCGGGCGCCGCAACCCCCACACCGCGCCGCGCCAGCGCCGTCAGCGCGACCAGCACGAACAGCACGCCGTAACCCGCCGCCCATGCGCCGCTCTGCGCGCTCACCGGCAACAGCGGCTCAGCCAGCAGCGGATAGGCGAGCAGCCCGGCAAAACTGCCGAGGTTGGAGGCGGCATAAAGCGGATAGGGATCGCCCGCCTTGGGATGCGCGGCGAACCAGCCCTGCATCAGCGGGGCCTGCGCCGACACCACGAAGAACAAGGGGCCGATCGTCAGCAAGAACAGCCAAGGCACCCAAATCGCCTCACGCCCCGGCGGCGGCGGGGCAATGTCGGGCAAGGCAATAGGCAGGGTCAGCGCGGCGATGATCAGCAGCGCCAGATGGATCATCGCCTGCCGCCCCACGCTCAACCGCGACAGCGCGTGGGCATAGGCATATCCGCCCAGCAGCAACGCCTGATAGACCAGCATCGCGCTGTTCCAGACGTTGGGCGCCCCGCCAAGCCGCGGCAGGGCCATTCGTGCAACCAGTGGCTGGACAAGGAACAGCAGGAAGCTGCCGGTCAGGATCGTGATTGCAAACAGCCAACGGCGCGGTGATGCAGCTGCGCTCGCGCCGGTTTGGTCTGTCATGGCAAGGCCTCCCATTGCACGCGGGTCATCGCGTACTGGATTGTCGGATTGTGTGCGGGTGGCATTGCAGGGTCAATAAAATCAAGGTCTAACCGGCGCGCCATGCCCAGTTTCTCCATCAGCCGCCAGCTGCCGACATTGTCTTGAACGGTCAGGGCAACAATCTGCGGCGCGCCGATCACGGCAAAGCCCCAGTCCACCACCGCGCGCATCGCTTCATAGGCATAGCCGCGCCGCCAGCGATCTTCGCGCACCAGCCAGCCGATTTCGTGATCCATGCCCGCATTGGGGGCGAGCGGATGGGCCACACGGCGCAGCCCGCAATGACCGACGATTGCGCCGGTCGCACGCTCCTCCATCATCATGAAGCCGAAGCCTTCGGATGCAAACCCCGCGCGCGCGGCGTCATGCTTGGCCGCGATCACCGCGCGCGGCTGCGCCCCGCCAAGATATTGCATCACTGCGGGCGTATTGAGCAGCGCCATGTGCGGATCGAGATCGTCCGCGCGGATCGGGCGCAGCACCAGCCGCTCGGTGGTCAGCACCGCTGCGGTCATGCCTCCTGCGCCCGCCATTCATCAGCGGTGATGGCATAGGCGATGATGCGCGGATTTGCAGGGTCGAAGTCCGGGCTGTCGAAATCCAGATCCTCGCGCCGCGCCATGCCCAGCCGCCGCATCAGCCCCCAGCTACCGGTATTGCCCTCAACCGTCAGTGCGATCACCTCTTCCGCGCCAAAGCGCCCGAACGCCAGATCCAGCGAGGCGGCGGCGGCTTCCATGGCATAGCCTTGCCCCCAAGCATCTTCCCGTAGCCGCCAGCCCGCCTCCATCATGCCTTGCGGCCCGCCCGGCTGGTTGGAGCGCTTCAGCCCGCAAAAGCCGAGCAGCGCGCCATCGTCCTTGCGCTCCAGCACCCAGAAGGTGTGGCCGTGATCGGACTGGTAGCTTTCCAGCCGCGCCCGCGCCGCATCCCGCTCCGCTTCACCCGCCACCCCGCCCAGCCAGCGCATCACCGCAGGGGTATTGGTGACGCGCCAGAACTCAGGCCAGTCGTCCGCGCGCCAGTCGCGCAAGACGAGGCGGGCGGTTTCGTAGCGGAACGCAGCCGGTGCTTCAGCCATTCAGCAGGCGGGCGACGTGAGCGGCATGATAGGTCAGGATGCCGCTGCACCCGGCGCGCTTGAAGGCAATCAGCTTTTCCAGCACCAGCGCATCGCGGTCCCCGATGCCCGCGGCCTGTGCGGCTTCGATCATCGCGTATTCGCCGCTCACCTGATAGGCGAAGACCGGCACGTCGAAGCGCTGCTTAACGCGGTAGATGATGTCGAGATAGGCGAGGCCCGGCTTCACCATGACGCTGTCGGCACCCTCGGCAATGTCCAATGCCACTTCGCGCATTGCTTCGTCGGTGTTGGCGGGGTCCATCTGGTAGGTCTTCTTGTCGCCTTTCAGCAGCCCGCCTGAACCCACCGCATCGCGGAACGGGCCATAGAAGGCGCTGGCATACTTGGCGGCGTAGGACATGATCTGGACATTGGGATGCCCGTTCATCTCCAGCGCCATGCGGATCGCCTTGATGCGGCCGTCCATCATGTCCGAAGGCGCGATGATGTCCGCGCCCGCGTTCGCCTGATTGACGGCCTGATCGACCAGCATCGCCACAGTCGCATCATTCACGACATAGCCTGCATCATCCACCAGCCCGTCCTGCCCGTGGGACGTATAGGGATCGAGCGCCACGTCGGTCAGCACCCCGATGCTATCCCCGCAAGCATCCTTGATCGCGCGGATCGCCTGGCACATCAGATTGTCGGGATTATGCGCTTCGGCGCCGTCTTCGCTGCGCAGATCATGCGGGGTGTTGGGGAACAGCGCGATCACCGGAATGCCGAGCGCCGCGGCCTCCTTGGCCCGCGCGACGATGCCGTCGACCGACCAGCGCGATACGCCGGGCAGCGTCTTGATCGGTTCTTCCACGCCCTTTCCGGCTGTAACGAACAGCGGCCAGATCAGATCTGACGGCGTGATGATCGTCTCGCGATGCAGCGCGCGGCTCCAGCCGGTGGCACGGGTGCGGCGCAGGCGGGTGTTGGGATAGCTTCCTGTCATGGAGCAGGATTTAGGCGCATTCGCATCCCGGCGACAAGCGCTCGTTACAGTTTACCTGTCGCGAGGGCGCGGGGCGCAGGAAGCGCTGTCATGTCGACCTTCTCGATCTCGCGCACCGGCTCCCTGACCTCTCCCGGCTTGGGGTCAAGCTCCTTCAGCGCCGCACCCACCTCGATCTCCTTCAGCTTGATAAGCTGGCGGCGGAAATCGATCAGGGCGGTCCCGGAAAGCTCGGCGCGATTGACGAACTGGACGCTGGCGGGATTGATGGAGCGGCCACCGCGATACATTTCGTAATGGAGGTGCGGGCCGGTCGACAGGCCGGTTGATCCGACATAGCCGATGACTTGCCCGCGCCGCACGGCCATGCCGCCGCTTACCGCCATGCGGCTCATGTGGCAGTAACGGGTCGAAAGACCGCCGCCATGCTCCAGCCGAACCGCGATCCCGCAACCGCCGGAACGGCCCGCCGCGCTCACCCGGCCATCGCTGACCGCGACGATCGGCGTGCCATGACGCGCCTTGAAATCCATCCCCGCATGCATCCGGTGATAGCCAAGGATCGGGTGGCGGCGCATCCCGAAGTTGGACGTGATCGCCCCCGGCACCGGCGCCAGCAGCCCGCGCCGCTGCTCACCCACACCGGATGCTTCGTAAAAGCGCCCGTCGCTGCCCCAGCGCATCAGCTGGGTGCGCGGGCGTCCGCCGCGGTCCACACCGGCAAACAGCAATTGTCCGGCCTGTCGTTCACCGGTCGCGGCCCGGCGGTAGGCGAGGATAATGTCGAACTCGTCGTCGGGCCGGACTTCCCGCTCCATATCGATCTGCGCGTCGATGGCCTTGAGGTATTCCTGCACCGCGCTGGCGGGAACACCCGCCTGGCGCATTGACCGATACAGGCTGTTGCCCACCGGCCCGCGCACCCGCAGCGGAGTTTCATCGACGCGGATCGCGTTGCGCTTCAACGCCAGCGGGCCAGAGGGGATCGCGGGCGTGCCATCGGCGGCAGCCACGCCGACACCGGGACGGGTCAGCTCAAGCTCCAGATCGAAGCGCGCCCGGAAGGCAAGACTGTCGAGCGGGCGGGGTTCGCCCGGAGCGGTGCGGCGGCCCAGCAGCAGGTCCATCTGCGTGCCGGGAGCAATGTCGCCCACCGCCACGGCCTGTCCCACCAGCGCGGCCGCCCGGTCGGCGTCACCGGCGGCAACGCCCGCCCGGCGCAGCATCGACACAAAGCTGTCACCCGGCGCCAGCGTGACCACCATCTGGATCTGCGGCCGTTCCGGCGCGCTTTTCAGCGGGATCACCGCCTGCGTCGGCCCCATCCGCCGCCCGCTATCCGCGCCCAGCGCGAGCGGCAGGATCATCTGGCTGCGCAGTTCGCTGCGCACTTCGTCCGTTTGCGGCATGGAGGGGCGGGCCTCCAAAGGCGTGAAATCGGGCCAGAAGGCCAGCGCTGCCACGCCCATCCCGACCATCGTGCCAAGCCCGCGCAGCCATCGGCGACTGCCGATATCCTCAGCCAGATCGGGCACCAGATCGATCCGTGCGAACCAGGCCGAGGCGTCAAGACGCCATGCCTCGTAACGCTGCGCGGTGCCCGCCAGCCATGCCGCCATCGCACGCTTTGCGACCTGCGCCCGCGACGGCGGGGCAAGTTTCTGGGCATTGCGCAGATAAGGCAGCAATTCGCGCGCGGCTTCGGGATCGCTGGCAGGGGACAGCACAGGACCAAGCGCAGAGCTTTCCGCCACGGAGCCCGCCGCGTCCGGCGCCCCGTCCGGTTCCCCGGCGTCGTTCACTTTGTGCGCTTGGTTCAACATTCTTGCCCCGGAAGCAGTGCCAGCGAAGCGAGTTCGTCGCTACCGGGGGCACCCCAACATTTTCGCCTTGTCGCACTTCTCTGCCAGATCAAAGTAAATCCCGCCTTAACCAACGATCAGATGCGCCCTGCATGCGATAAGGCAAGGTGCGTAGGTGGGTCCAGCTTTGTCACATGGCCTTGCGGGGGGGTGACAAGCCTGACAGAACCCTGCCCGTCGTGACCGCGCTTCCCCCCTCCCGCCCCGGCGAAGATACGCGCGTGCGCGCTGTCCTCGGCCCGACCAACACCGGCAAGACCCACTTGGCGATCGAGCGGATGTGCGGCCATTCCAGCGGCATGATGGGCTTCCCGCTGCGATTGCTGGCGCGCGAGGTGTATGACCGGGTGCGCGCGATCAAGGGCGACAAGCAGGTGGCGCTGATCACCGGCGAGGAACGGATCGAGCCGCCGGACGCCCGCTATTTCCTGTGCACCGCCGAAGCCATGCCGCGCACGGCGGGCGACGTCGCCTTCGTCGCGCTGGACGAAGCGCAATTGGGCGCGGACCCGGAACGCGGGCATATCTTCACCGACCGACTGCTATACGCACGCGGGCGGGAAGAGACGATGATCCTTGGTTCCTCGACACTGGAACCGATGGTCAAGACGCTGATCCCGCGCGCCGAAGTGACCAGCCGCCCGCGCTTCTCCACCCTCTCCCATGCGGGCGTGTGCAAATTGTCCCGCCTGCCCAAACGCAGCGCCGTGGTCGCCTTCTCGGTCGAGCAGGTTTACGCAATGGCCGAAGCGCTGCGGCGGTTCCGCGGCGGTGCGGCAGTGGTGATGGGCGCGCTGTCGCCCGACACCCGCAACAAACAGGTGGCTATGTTCCAGTCGGGCGAGGTCGATTACATCGTCGCCACCGACGCGATCGGTATGGGGCTGAACCTTGATCTGGATCATGTGGCGTTCGCGGCACTTTCAAAATTCGACGGGCACCGCAAACGGCGGCTGACGCCTTCGGAGATGGCGCAGATCGCCGGACGCGCGGGACGGCATCAACGCGACGGGACGTTTGGCACGCTGTCCGGCACCGGGAAGGGCGATGGCGAACCGCTCGCCTTCACCGATGAGGAAGTTTACGCGATCGAGGAGCACCGCTTCGCGCCGCTGACCCACCTGTTCTGGCGCGATGCCGATCCGCGGTTTGATTCGCTGGCTGCCCTGATCGGCGATCTTGAAGCGCGGCCCGAAAAGCCGGTGCTGAAAGCCGCGCCCGAAGCGATCGACATGGCAGTGCTGCGCCGCCTCGCCTCCGATCCGATCGCCGATACCGTGCGCGGCGCTGGGAGCGTGCGGCGGTTCTGGGAGGCGTGTTCGCTCCCCGATTTTCGCAATCTGGGCGTCGAACAGCACGCGCGCTTTGTCGCGCGGTTGTGGGATGACCTGCGCGGCGGTTATCTGGGCGCGGATTTCGTCGCTGCACGCATCGCGGAACTTGACCGGATGCAGGGCGACATCGACACGCTGCAAGGGCGAATCGCGGCGATTCGCAGCTGGGCTTATATCTGCCAGCGCCCCGATTGGGTGCTGGCGCGTGACGAAATGGCAGCGCGGGCACGCGCGGTCGAGGCGAAGCTTTCGGATGCGCTGCACGCGCGGCTGACCGAAAGATTTGTGAACCGAAGGACGACACTCTTGATGAAATCGCTGGGGCAGGACGCAAGCGCGCTGCCCGTTACGCTGGAACCCGATGGCCATCTAACGGTGGAGGGGGAGAGCATTGGCCGCCTCGAAGGGTTCCGCTTCCATGTCGATCCCGACGCCGGCGTGGCTGACCGGCGGATGCTGCTGGCGGCGGGCGAGAAGGCCTTGCCCGCGTTGCTGGAGCGCCGCGCGGAATGGCTGCTGGACGAGGGGTTGGCAGAGCTGGCAATCTCCGGCGGGTCAATCCGCTGGCAAGGCCGGGCTTTGGCCGACATCAGCTTCCCAGGCCATCCGGGTGCAGGCAATTTCGGCACGCCGAAGCTCGCCCTGACGCGCGATCTGGTGCTGCTGACAGATAGCGCCAAGGGGAAGCTTGAGGCCGGGCTGGCGGCCTGGCTCGACAAGCAGCTCGAACCACTGGAACCGTTGCGCAAGCTGGCCGAGGCCGCGCGTGATCCCAACGCAGGGTCGCAGGCGCGGGCGCTGGTCATCACCCTGATCGAAGCGCGCGGTGTAATCAGCCGTGAGGAAGCGGGGCTGGAAAACCTGCCCAAGGAAATGCGCCCCTATCTGCGCAAGCTGGGCATCACTTTCGGCGCGCTGGATATCTTCGATGCACCGCTGCTGAAGCCCGCGCCGCGCCGCCTGCTGCACGCATTGGGGCTCGATCTGCGCCCGGTGCAGGACGCGATGCTGCCGGTGCTGGCGGAGGGGAGCTGGGCCAAGGGCCGCCTGCCTGCCGGTTACCGCTATGCCGGAACGCAGGCGATCCGCGTCGATCTGGCCGAGAAGATTCTGCGCGCCGCCTTTGATGCGCGTGCTGCGGCGACCGCGGCCCATCCGAAGGAGCGCAACCTTGCCTTCCGGCTCGATCTGGCGCTGCCTGTGTCTGTGGGGCTGGAGGCGGAGAATGCCCGCCGCCTGCTCGGCAGTGCCGGCTTCCGCTGTGATCGTGCACGCGTGTTGGCCGAAGGCGCGCATGGCCCCGCCGCTCCCGATCGCTGGCACTGGCGGCCGCGCCGTCCGGGTGAGCGGGAGGAGCGCCGGACGGATCGTAAGGATTCCCGGCCTGACAATCGGAAAGGTCAGCAGCAGAGAAACGAACGTCCCGACAAGGGCGCGCCAGGCAAGGGCCGTCCGGATAAATCCAGACCCCCGCGTGACGGCGTTCAGCGGCCCGCCAGACCGGCCCAGACCGCCCCCAGACCTGCCGCAGACACCGGCCCGGCCCGCGCCAGCGGTGCCTTCGACAAGCTGGCGGACCTGCTCAAGGGATGAAGCCGGGCGGGGATATCGAAACGCCGAGGTCGATCCGCATCGACCGGCTGCTCGTTTATCTCCGCTTCGCCCGCACCCGCTCGGCTGCGCAGACGCTCATCGAAACCCGCGCTTTGCGGCGTAACAGAATCCATGTGCTGCGCGGGGCGGAGCCGGCGCGTATCGGGGATGTGCTGACGTTGATGGTGGGCGGCAGCGTGCGAGTGATCGAACTCACCTCGCTGCCCCAAAAGCGCGGTTCGCCAGCCGAAGCGTGTTCTCATTATCGCGAGGTTGACGGCGACACTCTTGACCGTAAAGGGCAAATGACAATAGCAGCGTCACCACTCACGGCTGCCCGCCAGCCTGACGATCCCGAAGACTTCTCGTGAAAGAGCCGCAATGACTTACGTCGTCACCGAAGACTGCATCAAGTGCAAGTACACCGACTGTGTGGAAGTGTGCCCTGTGGACTGCTTCTACGAAGGCGAAAACATGCTGGTTATCAATCCCAGCGAATGCATCGATTGCGGCGTATGTGAACCGGAATGCCCGGCCGAAGCCATCCTTCCCGATACCGAGGACGGGCTTGAAAAGTGGCTTGAACTCAACACCCAGTATTCTGCCGTATGGCCCAACATCACCAGCCAGAAAGCGCCGCCGGAAGATGCCGACGCGCACAAGAGTGAAAAGGGCAAGTTCGAGAAATACTTCAGCATCGAACCGGGCGAAGGCGACTGAAATTAAAGCAGGCCCGCTAATCTGCAAAGCATCGCAGGCTATCACAACACCCGACTCGCAATTTTGCTAAAGACGTGCTATATAATGTGGTGACCGCGCTAGGCTGATGCCCGCGCAGGCGTGGAAAACCAGGAAGGCCCGACACCAGCAACCCCCTAACCGGATGATCTGCACCCGGCGCTCGCCCTGTAATGGGCAAAGTCGCGCCGCCGGGTGATTCGTCCGCTCTCCCCCGTTGCCAGGTCGGCCGATTGAAAGGAACTTGCATGGCAAGCACCGCTAACGCATTCACCGTCGGCGATTATGTTGTCTACCCCAAGCATGGTGTAGGCCGGGTGATCGAGCTCCAGAGCGAGGAAATCGCCGGGATGCAGCTCGAACTTTATGTTCTGCGGTTCGAAAAAGAGCGCATGACCCTGCGCGTGCCAGTGGGCAAAGTCGAAGCGATCGGGATGCGCAAGCTGTCGTCGGACAAGACTTTGAAGCAGGCCATGGAAACCCTCAAGGGCAAGCCCAAGGTCAAGCGCACCATGTGGTCGCGCCGCGCTCAGGAGTATGAAGCGAAAATCAACTCGGGCGACCTCGTGTCGATCGCCGAAGTGACCCGCGATCTGTTCCGCCCGGAAGACCAGCCGGAACAATCCTATTCGGAACGCCAGATCTTCGAAGCCGCGTCCAGCCGCCTCGCCCGCGAACTTGCGGCGATGGAAGAAACGGACGAGCCGACGGCGCTGAACAAAATCCTCGACGTGCTGCGCGAACACGCTCCGCAGTATTACGAAAGCGCTGAAGAAGCCTGATCGGCCTTCCCGCTTTAGGCGAACATCAAGGGCTGCCCTGCGGGGCGGCCCTTTTTGTCTGAGCGAGGCTTGTGCTCGCAGCGTCGGTGTATTACATCAACAATACGGTATGACGCTGACGGGAGAGACGGCATGAGCAACTCCATTCTTAAATCCGCAGGCCCCATCATGGCGCTGCTCGCGCTGACCGGCTGCGAGGCGTCGGACATCGAGATCAACGGCCAAAAGGGCGTACCCCTTTCCGACATCGAACTGGCTGGCGCTCCGCCTGCCAAGCTGTTTTTGGCCTCGGGCGACACGGTGATCCTCACCGAAGGCGATACCTTCGCGATCAAGGTGGAAGGCACCGGCACGGAAAGCCTGCGCTTCGTGCGTGACAGCGAAGTGATCGGCATCACCCGCACTGCCGACTGGAGCGGCGACAGCAACGCCACTATCCGCATCACCATGCCAGCACCGAGCGAGGTCGTGATCGGCGGCAGCGGCACGGTCAAGGCTCCCGCGCTGGCCAGCAATGCCGAAATCAACATCGGCGGCAGCGGGCTGGTCGAATTCGGCCAGGTCGCAGCCGAAAAGCTTGGCATCAATATCGGCGGCAGCGGCACCGTTCGCGGGGCGGGAACGGCCAAAACGCTCGAAGTGGTCATCGGCGGCAGCGGCGATGTGGAACTCGCCGCGCTCAAGGCGGACACGGCAGAGGTCACCATCGGCGGGGCGGGCGATGTTGCCTTTGCTTCGGACGGGACGGTTGAAGCGAATATTGCCGGCGCAGGCGATGTGTCCGTAACCGGGACGGCCAAATGCACCGTCAACGCGATGGGGTCGGGGACGCTTAATTGCGCGCCGGCAAGCGGTGGCGCAAGCGCCACCATCCCTGAGCCCGCGGCCAAGCCCGCAGAATAACATTTGCCTTATGGCAACCGGCAGGCGATAAGCTGTTGGATATGCAGACTTTCAAACTCCTTGCCCTCGGGCTTTGCGCGATTGCCTTGCAGGGCTGTCTCGCCAAGGCTGCGGTCAGCGCGGTTACACTGCCCGTCAAAGTGGCGAGCCGCGGAGTGGACCTTGCCACCACCAGCCAGTCCGAATCCGACCAGAATCGCGGGCGGGAAATCCGCAAGCGTGAAGAGCGGCTGGGCGATCTTGGCCGCGATTACGACCGGCAGGCGGAACGCTGCGCCGACGGCAATGACAAGGCTTGCGAGAAGGCTCAGGAAATCCGCGCCGAAATGAAGGCGCTCATGCCCGGGGTGCCATTGGACCCGGATCGGAATTAAGCCGCCGCCCGCCGCAGCCGATCGTTGATCGCGCGGCCCACACCGTTATCCGGCACAGGCGCGACGGCGATACGGGGTTGTCTGGCGCGGGCGGCTTCGTGAAGGCAGGCATAGAGGCGCGCAGCCGCTTCGCTGATGTCACCGCTGGCTGATAGCGTGCAATCGCCGACTATCGCGCCGAACCCGATCCAGAATTCATCCGCGTCGGCATGAACCGCGCCCAGCCGCAGCGGCTTGCCGGGCGCATAGTGGCTCGCGAGTTGCCCCGGAGCCTCAATCCCGCCGCCTGCTGCCTGTGCAGCGATCTGCAACGGCCCCGGGCGCAATTCCTCAATGCTGCCATCGGCGCGCACCGCGACGATCGTCGATTCCACGCCTGCTGTGGTCGGACCGCCATCCAGCACCAGATCAATCCGTCCGTCCAGCGAGGCGAGCACGTGCCCGGCGCACGTCGGGCTGATGAACCCGGACCGATTGGCAGACGGCGCGGCAAGCGGAAAATCCACCGCCTCCAGCAGCGCCTGCATCACCGGATGCGCGGGCGCGCGCAGGGCAATGGTCGGCAGACCCGCCGTGACCGCCCCTGCCAGCCCGGCGTCGGCGCGGCGCGGCAACACCAGCGTCAACGGCCCTGGCCAATGCGCTTCGGCCAGCGCCATCGCCTGAGGCGACAATAGGGCATAGCGCGCCGCCTGCTCCAACCCCCGCACATGGACGATCAGCGGATTGAAATCCGGGCGGCCCTTGGCAGCATAGATTTTCGCCACCGCATCATCGCAATCCGCCCGCGCGGCCAGGCCATAGACCGTCTCGGTCGGCACAGCGACAAGACCGCCCGACTCGAGGCAATGCGCCGCTTTCGCGATCTCCTGCGGCCCTGCGGCCAGCACTTCCGTAACGTTCTTGCCGCCCATGCCACGGCGCTATATTCGTTTGCCCGCCCTGCCAAGAGCGCAGCCCTTTTCGATGCATAAGGACGCCCCTGAAGTGACCCCCTTTACCCCGCCGACCGCCGACCAGCTGCTCGCCATCCGCGTCAATGCCGGGATCAACGAACTCGCCGAAACCGAACGCTTCGCCCATGCCGAGCCTGATCTGGTCGAAGCCATCGTCGAAGGTGTCGGCCAGTTCGCAGCCGGCGAATTCGCGCCGCTGAACCGCAAAGGCGATCTGGAAGGGGCAAAGCTGGAGAATGGCGTGGTGCGCCTGCCCGAAGGCTTCGACGCTGCTTACCGTGCCTATGTCGAGCAGGGCTGGAACGCGATCGCCTCCCCCATCGCGCACGGTGGGCAGGGCTTGCCCTTCACCCTCGCCTGCAATGTGCTGGAAAACCTCGGCGCAGCAAACATGGCTTTCACCCTGCTGCCGATGCTGTCGGTTGGCGCGATCGAAGCGCTGGAACATCACGGGTCGAAGGACCAGCAGTCGAAATATCTGCCCAAACTGGTGAGCGGGTTGTGGTCCGGCACCATGAACCTCACCGAACCGGCCGCCGGAAGCGATGTGGGCGCGCTCCGCTCCACCGCCGAGCCGATCGAAAGCGGCCCTCACGCGGGCAAATACCGGATCACCGGCCAGAAAATCTACATCACCTGGGGCGAGCATGATCTGGCGGAAAACATCATCCATCTGGTGCTGGCCCGCCTGCCGGGGGCGCCGGAAGGATCGCGGGGAATCAGCCTGTTCGTGGTGCCGAAATATCACGTGAACGCGGACGGCAGCCTGGGCTCCCACAACGATCTTCGCTGTGTCAGCCTTGAACACAAGCTCGGCATCAACGCCTCACCTACCTGCGTGATGAGCTATGGCGACAATGGCGAATGCATCGGCGAGCTGGTCGGACATCCCAACAAGGGCCTCGCCGCGATGTTCACGATGATGAACAATGCGCGCATCAATGTCGGCAACCAGGGCGCACAAATCGCCGAGCGCGCCACGCAGCAGGCGCTCGCCTATGCGCGTGACCGGGTGCAATCCGCCCGCGCCGGATCGCCTGACAAGAGCGCCGTCGCGATCATCGAGCATCCTGACGTGCGCCGTATGATCCTGCGCATGAAGGCGCTCACCGAAGGCAGCCGCGCACTGCTCTATTACTGCGCCGGGCAGGTCGATCGCGGCAATCTGGGCGACGACGTGGCCCGCAACCGGTCGGAGATCATCGTCCCGATGCTGAAGGCATGGGGCACCGATATCGGGGTCGAGGTCGCGGGTCTTGGCATCCAGATCCATGGCGGAATGGGCTTCGTCGAGGAAACCGGCGCGGCGCAGCATTGGCGCGATTCGCGCATCGCCCCGATCTATGAAGGCACCAACGGGATCCAGGCCGCCGACCTTGTCACCCGCAAGCTGGGGCTGGACGGGGGAGAAGCGATGATCGCGTTGTTCGACACCATCGCCCGCGAAGCTGCTAACGAATTCGCCCTGTCGGCCCTCGCCCGCGACTGCGCCAATGTCGCGCGCTGGATGCGCGACGATGCGAGCCTGGATGATCGGTTGGCTGGCAGCGTTCCCTTCTGCACCATGGCAGCCGTCGCAGTTGCCGCGTGGCAGCTGATGAAGCAAGCCGATGCCGTAGCCGCAGGCGCAGCGCCGGAACTGGCGGCGACCAAGCCGGTGACGGTGCGCTTCTTCCTCGACCGAATCGTGCCCGAAGCCGCCGGGCTGAAGGCCGGAGCGACGGCGGGCGCTGAACTGCTCTACGCCCTGTCCACTTCAGCTTTGGTAGGCTGAGGTGGACGGAGGCGCGCTGGAACGGATTGCCGCCGCGCTGGAACGGCTGGCGCCCCCACCGCCCCCGTGCACCGATTGGCTTGGCTCGCCCGCTTACATCTGGGAAGGCGAGCGGGCGCGCGATGTTGCGGTGCTGGATGCTCTGCCGCTGGATGCCCTCCACGGGATCGACGCGCAGAAAGTCGCGCTACGCAACAACTGCGCCCGGCTGGCCAGCGGGGCGGCGGCGCATGATGCGCTGCTGTGGGGCGCGCGGGGCATGGGCAAATCGGCGCTGGTGCGGGCGGCGGTGGCCGATGTTCAGCGGGACAGCCCGCAAACCCTCGCCCTCGTCCAGCTAGCCCCCGGCGCGCTGCCCGGCTTCCCTGCGCTGATTGCCGAACTGGCGCAGCAACCCCGCGCGTTTCTGCTGTTCATCGACGATCTCGGCTTCGGCGCGGATGGGCGGGCGGAAATGCTGGCGCTCAGAAGCCTGCTCGACGGCGGGGTTGCTCCGCGCCCGGCGCTTATCCGCCTTGTGGTGACCGCCAACCGCCGTGCGATTGTCGAGCGTGAAGATACCAGCGCCGCCATCCACGAACGCGACGAGCGGGACGATGCACTGGCGTTGGCCGATCGCTTCGGGCTGACGCTGGGTTTCCACCCCGCGGACAAGGACACCTACCTCGCGATCCTTACAGGATACACCGCGCCACTGGGGATCAGCTTCGATCCCGATGAGGCGATGGCTTATGCCATCCAGCGCGGCAACCGGTCAGGCCGCACCGCACTGCAGTTCGCGACCGAACTGGCGGGCCGCGCGGGCCTCAGCCTTTAATTCGTCTTCTGGCCCGCCTGCTTCCGCAAGTAATCCGCCTCAAACGCTGCTTGCGGATCGGTGATCTGGCGCGGGGGAAGCGGATCGTCGGCCAGCCGCGCAATCGCCTTAGCCGGCGCGGCTGAGGGCGATCGCACCCGCCAGATGATCCCGGCGGTATCGTCCGACACCAGCAGCGACCCGTCGCTCGCCCATTCGACCCATGTGGGCCGGCCGCGGGTTGTGCCATCTGCGTTGAGGAACCCGCTCAGCACCGGCACCGGTTTGCCCACCGGATTGCCGAGATCGTCGAAATCAACAAACACCACGTCATATCCCGACGGCGGCTTGCGGTTCCACGATCCGTGCCGCGCGATGAAGGCTCCACTGGCGAAGCCTTCGCCCATCCGGTCGCCTTCCTTCGAAAACACCAACCCCAGCGCCGCCACGTGCGGGCCAAGCGCGTATTCGGGATTGCGCACATATTCCATCATGAAGCGCGGCATCGGCGCATCAACCCGGCGATCACGGTTGGTTTTGAAGTAGACCCACGGCCAGCCATATTGGGCGCCCACCGGCACGTTGGTGAGATAATCGGGCACGAGGTCCGATCCCAGCATATCGCGCTCGTTCACGGTGGTCCAAAGCTCGCCGGTCCAAGGGCTGAAATCAAGGCCATTGGGATTGCGCAGTCCCGCACCGAACTGGCGGGCGCGGCCCTTGGCAAGATCATACTCCCAGATCATCGCCCGGCCTTCTTCGACCTTCATCCCGGATTCGCCGATATTGCTGACAGATCCAACCGCGACATACAGCTGTGTGCCATCGGGCGACAGTTCCAGATTGCGCATCCAGTGCCCGCCACCGGGCGCCAGATCCATCAGCTTGCGAGGGCCGCCGGTCACCTTGTCGCTGCCCAACGCATAAGGGAATGCCAGCACCGCATTGTGGTTGGCCACGAAAAGCGTGCCATCCTTCCATGCCATGCCCGATGGCGAGGCAAGACCGTCCAGGATCACCTGCTTCGTTTCCGCGCTGCCATTGCCATCGGCATCGCGCAGCAGCACGATCTGGTTGGGGGATTCGCCCGTCGCGCCTGCCTTGCTGAGCAGCGTGTCGGCGATCCAGCCCTTGATCAGGTCAAGAATCCCTGGGTCGGGATTCTCCACCTTCGGCGCACGGGTCAGCGCGACCAGCACATCGCCATTGGGCAATGTGAAGAGCGTGCGCGGGTGGTCCAGCCCCTCGGCAAAGCGGACGACCTCAAGCCCCTTGGCAGGTGTCGGAGCCTCGCCCGCGGCCCAGCCCACAGGCTCGGCGATCTGCACCGTCGGGACGGTCTGCGCATCGCCTTCCTGCAAGACCGGATCTGTGCCGGTCACCTCCTCCACCGAAAGATCGGCGGTATCGCCGCGGCTGAGGAAAAACAGGGCGACGCCCGCCACGAGGACGAGAACGACAAGGGCGATTGCGATTTTGCGGAAAATGGCCATGTGGGCTGAATAAGGCCCGCCCGCGCTGGCGGCAACCTTCAACCTTCGGCAGCAAGCGATGAAAGACTGTTCCGGCCATGTATGATTTCAAGCCCGCCACCCCGCTCGCTGCCGGGGAGCTCTACCGTGAGCTGATCGCCGCAGCCGATGCGCTGACGGCGGACGAGCCGGATGCGGTAGCCAACATGGCCAATGTCGCGGCGCTATTATGGGAATTTCTGCCCGACCTGAACTGGGCAGGGTTCTACCGCGTGGCACCCGCCAAACGCGGCGGAGTGGAAGAACTGGTGCTGGGGCCGTTTGTCGGGCGCCCGGCGTGCATCCGTATTCCCTTCGGCAAGGGCGTGTGCGGCGCAGCGGCACAAAGTCGCGCCACACAACTTGTGGCGGATGTCCACGCCTTCCCGGGCCACATCGCCTGCGACGCGGCCAGCCAGTCCGAATTGGTCGTGCCGGTGCTGCGCGATGGCGCCGTGGTGGCGGTCATCGACCTCGACAGCCCCTCCCCCGCCCGGTTCACCGCTGAAGACGCCGCCGGGGTAGAGGCGCTCGCCGCGCTGCTATCGGCCCGGATTTGAGGTAACCTGCTGGCGACCTTCCCGAAACGGGACAGCGCTGACAGCGCCACTTGGGGACAGGATGGTTGCGATGGTAAGCTTTTGGCAACCATCAGCTGACTCCGGCTGACCTGAGGGGAATCCACTCATGCCGAAGCTTTCATCGCACCTGCCGCTCGTTGCTCTTGCCCTCGCCCTTCCGGCTGCGGTGCAGGCGCAGAACTATGGGGACTTGCCGCCGCTCACCCCGATGAGCCAGGCCGAATTGCGCACCCTCCCCACAGATATGCGCGCCGCGCCCGCTGCGATGCAGATTGGCGAGACAGTTTCGACGGTCAACGGGATCGAGACGATCACCCGCACCCGCCGAATCGATGCGCCGCGCCCGCTGCCAGCAGCACCAATGGCGCCGCAGCGGGGATACAGTCCGGAAGGTTATCCACCCCAGGGCTGGGCGCCTCAAGCCTATGCCCCGCCGATGGCTTACGCCCCTGCCCCAGCGGTGTTCGAACGCTCGCAATGGATCGACGAATGCCGCCGCCGCATCAAAGGACGCAACCGCGATGACACTGGCCTTATCATCGGCGGTTTGCTCGGCGCGCTGGGCGGCGGGTTTGCCGGTTACGAGATTGCCGGAGCTGGTGACCGCGTACTCGGCACGGTGCTTGGCGCGGGTGGCGGCGGCCTGATTGGCGGTTTGATCGGCAGCCTGTTCGGGAACGGCAAGAAGCGCGACCGCGAATATTGTGAGACCGCGCTCGATTCCTACCTGTCGCAATCTGGCGGCGTGGACCCGCGAATCGCCAGTCGTGAAATCGCCTATTCCGGCTACGGCTACCCCGCCGCCTACGGCTACACCTACGCCCCGCCGCAGCAGATGGTGGTCATTCCGGTGCGCACCGAAATGCAGCAGCAGGTGGTGGTGCGGGAAACGGAGCGATACGAGACTTATACAGCCCCCGGCACATCGCGGGTGATCCCGGCACCCGCGCCGCGCCCTTCGCCGAAGATGATCAAGACCGGCGGTCGCTGATCTGCGATCCTGATGGCGTGGAAAGGGGGAGCCCGCCAACGGCGCGCCCCCCCTTCACATATCAGAATTCGCCACCGGTAAGCCGCTGGCAGAGCAAATCCAGCTGGTCGAGTGTGGTGTAACGGATCGTCACCGTGCCCTTGCGCGGATCAACCTCGGGTTTGATCCGCACGTTGAGACCGAGGAACTCCTCAAGGTGTTGCTGCACGGCGATAATATCTGCATTTTCAGCAGGTTGATAAGGTTTATGCGAAAGTGCGTCAGCCTTCTTGGCAGGCTTTCGGGTGAGCGTTTCGACATCGCGCACCGATAGCCCTTCGGCCACCGCCACCTCGGCCAATTCGCGCGCATCGTCCCGTCCGATCAGGGCGCGGGCATGGCCCATCGACAGCTTGCCAGTCTGGATCAGGTCCAGCACCGGATCGGGCAGCGCCATCAGCCGCATCATGTTGGCGACATGGCTGCGTGACTTGTCGACCATCTTGGCGATGTCGACCTGGATCATGCCCTCGTCTTCGGAAAGGCGGTGATAGGCGCGCGCTTCTTCCACGGGATTGAGGTCTTCGCGCTGAAGGTTTTCAATCAGCGCCAGCGCCATCACCTCGCGTTCCGACAGGTTGCGCACCAGTGCCGGAATCTCGTGCAGCCGCGCCTTTTGCGCCGCCCGCCAGCGCCGCTCACCTGCGACCAGCTGATAGCCTTCGCCATTGGGGTGTGGACGGACGATGATCGGCTGGATCACGCCGCGCGTGGCGATGGATGCCGCCAGTTCGTCAAGGGCGGTTTCGTCAAAAACCTTGCGGGGATTGCCGGGCAGCGGCCTGATGCTCGCCAGCGCCACATTGCGCAGCGGCGATGAACCTGTCGCCGGCACATCGGCCGGCGCATCTTCACGCCGCATCAACGGTTCCTCACGCCGCGCCTCACCCAGCAGCGCACCAAGGCCTTTGCCAAGCCGCCGCGGCTTCTCCAAAGTTCCACGTGAAACAGCAGAGATATCGGCAGTTTGTTCGGTGTTATCGTTCATGCGGCTCGTCTTTCTGCGGGAAATCGCCCGATCAATTCACGCGCCAACGCCATATACGCGCGGCTGCCGGTACAATGCTGGTCGTAAATCAACGCAGGCAATCCATGGCTCGGCGCTTCTGAAAGGCGAACGTTACGCGGGATCACCGTTTCGAACACCAGCTTGCCCAGACAATCGCGCACATCATCGGACACCTGATCAGTCAGCCGGTTGCGCCGGTCATACATGGTCAGCGCCACGCCGATGATACCCAGCTGGGGGTTGAAGCGCTGCTGCACCTGATCCACGGTCTGAAGCAGCTGACTAAGCCCCTCGAGCGCGAAGAACTCGCACTGCAACGGCACCATCAGTGTATTGGCGGCACACAGCGCATTCAGCGTCAGCAGGCCAAGCGAGGGTGGGCAATCGATGAAGCAGATCTCGTGCCCGGTATGACCGGCCAGCGCCTTGCCCAGCCTATGGGTGCGACCTTCGACTGAGACGAGCTCAATTTCCGCGCCGGACAGATCGACCGTCGCGGGTACCACGTCGAGCCGTGGGATATTGGACGGCACAATCGCGCTGGAAAGAGCCACCTCGTCAACCAGCAGATCATAACTCGAAACCTCGCGGGCGGAGGAATGCACGCCCAGCCCGGTCGAGGCATTGCCCTGCGGGTCAAGATCAATCAGCAGCGTGCGCCAACCGGTTGCGGCCATCGCGGTTGCGATGTTGATCGCGGTAGTGGTCTTACCCACTCCACCCTTCTGATTGGCGATCGCGATTACAAACATGATGGGTTCGGCATGATGGTTCCCGTCCTTCCCGCAGGCAAATTCGGCTGAATCTGCCCGCGTCTCGCGTCATGCCTTCACGATGATCCCGGCCTCGGGATCGGTCAAGGAATGTTTCACGTGAAACATTGCTCGGAGCGAAGGCTTCAAGTCCTGCAACTCTTGCGCCGCAGAGCGCCCCTTGGGCAACACATATGCGGTTTGCCTTGTGGAGAAGGGTGCGGACAAGGTGAGGAGTTTCGCCAGCGGGGCAAATGCCCGCGCGGAAATGACGCGCGCCGCAAAAGGCGAAACACGTTCTAACTGCTGACCCTCGACGCTGCACTTTGTGAGGCCCAGCGCCTCGACAGCGCGTTGCAAAAAATCGACACGCCGCGCGCGCGACTCCACCAGAACAACCGGCATATTCGGGCAAAGCGCAGCGATGACCAGCCCGGGAAAGCCCGGCCCGCTTCCAAGATCGAGCCAAGGCCCTCTCCCGTTGGGGCCCAATGTTTCACGTGAAACATTTTCGAGCAACTGGGCCGAATCCGCTATGTGGCGCTGCCACAGATGCGGCTCGGTTGCCTTGGCAATCAGGTTTTGGTGCTGATTCTCCGCTAACACTAAGGCGGCAAATCGTTCGATCCGCTCCAGCCCGTCGGCATCGGTCAATCCGGCAACATAATCGCGGGCTTGTTCTTCATTGCTGATCATGCCGCGCGATTTCCTTCGGTCTGTTTGCGCCTAGCATGGACAAGCAACGCAGATAGCGCCGCCGGCGTTACTCCCGGAACACGCCCTGCCGCGGCGAGAGTGCCTGGGGCAGCCATGGTCAGACGCTCGATCATTTCGTTCGAAAGGCCTGGCACCTCGCCATACGGGAAGTTCGGAACCAGCGGCAAAGCCTCGCTTGCTCGCAGATCGCGCAGCTCGGCATCCTGACGCGCGAGGTACGGCGCATAGGCTGCATCTTCGGCCATCTCTTCCGCCAGAACCGGATCAAGCGCGGTGATGTCGCCCAGCCAGGGCGCAAGCCCCTCCGGGCTTACGCCATCGTAGCGTAGCCATTCAGCCAGCGTCTTTTCGCCATGATCACGTCGAACGGGAAGCCCCCGATCAGCGAGTTCGCGTGCGTGGACCTTCTCCGAATGTTTCACGTGAAACATTTGCCGCGTGCTTTCGCGCCGCTCCCACCACGCGCAGCGCTCCTCACCGATGCACCCAGCTTCGATGCCTAGCGCAGTCAGCCGCGTGGCAGCATTGTTCGCACGCAACCGCAGACGATATTCTGCACGGGCCGTGAGCATTCGATAGGGCTCGGTCACGCCCTGCAACGTCAGATCATCGACCATCACCGCAATATAACTGTTAGCCCGGTCAAGCGGCGGCGCATGTGTACCGAGCGCCGCGGATGCAGCCTCAAGCCCCGCGACCAAGCCCTGCGCGGCGGCCTCTTCATAACCGGTCGTCCCGTTGATCTGTCCGGCGCAGTAGAGTCCCGGTATCGCCCTCACCTGCAAGTCAGAGGTCAAAGCACGCGGATCAATGTGGTCATACTCCACCGCATAGCCGGGTTGCACGATGACCACGCGCTCACAGCCCGGCATGGTGCGCACGACGGTTTCCTGCACATCCACCGGAAGCGATGTGCTGATCCCGTTGGGATAGACCATCGGCGTATCCAGGCCTTCCGGCTCAAGAAACACCTGATGTCCCTCGCGGTCGCCGAAGCGGTGAATCTTGTCCTCGATCGAAGGGCAGTACCGCGGCCCTGCCGCTCCGATGGCCCCTGAGAACAGCGGCGACCGGTGGAGGTTGGCGCGGATCGCATCGTGCCCCGCTTGGCTGGTCCGGGTGATCGCGCAAAATATTTCGGGATTGGCGCGGCGGGGTGTGAGCGAAGACATGGTCCAAGCCTCACCATCAGAAGGCTGTTCCTCCAGGACACTCCAATTGATCGTCCGCCCGTCAAGCCGCGGCGGAGTACCTGTTTTCAGCCGTGCCATCGGCAAATCGGCGGTGCGCAGCTGCTGCGCAAGGCGCTTGGCTGAATCCTCGCCGATACGTCCGCCCTCAAACCGCTCCTCTCCCCGAAACAGAACCCCGCCGAGGAAGGTCCCTGTGCATAGCACCACGCGGGCGGCATGGAGAATTGTGCCATCGGCGAGTTCCAGTCCGGCAACCTTCCCACCGCTCATCACCAACGCGGCTGCCTCACCCTGCACCAGAGTCAGACCGGCCTGCGCACGCACGATGTCCTGAACCGCCGCCTTGAAGCGTACGCGGTCTGCCTGGACGCGCGGGCCCCAAACGGCGCTGCCTTTGGAGCGGTTCAGCATCCGGTAGTGGATCGCGCCAGCATCCGCCGCTCGGGCAATCACGCCGTCCAATGCGTCAACTTCGCGGACCAGATGGCCCTTGCCCAGACCGCCGATTGCCGGATTGCAGCTCATTGCACCGATTGCGTTGAGGTCAAAACTGATAAGCGCCGTGCGTGCGCCCATGCGGGCGGCTGCACAAGCAGCCTCAACCCCGGCGTGACCGCCGCCGATTACCAGGACATCGTAGGAATGCATGGCCGTGCAGATAGGGCGTGGCTGCGGAATCGTCAAAGCGGATTCGCCGTGTCGCGTCTCACACGAAATGTTTCACGTGAAACATTTCCGTTTCGGCGATCACTTTCCGATGCAAAAACGCCCAAACAGGGTATCGAGCATATCCTCGGTCGTGGCCCGACCGATCAGCCTGTCAAACGCCAGCCTGGCGCGGCGCAGCTCCTCAGCGATCAACAACGGATCAGAAAGCATCTGCGCTCCGCCGATAGCCTCGGCAGCGTCGGAAAGGCGGGCGTGCTGGCGCGCATTGAGGGCGGCCTCCCCCGGTTTAGGCAAGGCATCGCGCGCCGACGCAACCAGCGCAGCCTTTAGCGCTGCAACCCCTTGACCCGTGGCAGCGGACAGGGTGAACCACGCCGCCTCCTTCGGAGCAAAGCCCTCTCGGTCGGCCTGTGCGGCAATCTCCCGGCATCCAGCCGGTCCCTCGCCCTCCTGCCCCAACCACAAAACAAGATCGGCGCGGGTCAATTCGGCTTCGGCACGGGCGATGCCAATCGCTTCGATCTGGTCGGCCTCAGCACCGTCGCGCAGCCCGGCGGTATCGACGAAGGTGAATGGCACGCCGGCCATAGCAACGCTGCGCTCGATCACGTCGCGGGTCGTCCCGGCGATGGGCGATGTGATCGCCGCTTCGCTTTCCACCAGCGTATTGAACAAGGTGGACTTGCCGGCATTGGGCGGCCCGGCGAGCACCACCCGGAACCCCTCGCCCAATCGCTCAGCACGCGGCCGCGACAGCCATTCGCGCAATTCAGCGGCCAGTGCAGAAATGTTCCACGTGAAACATTCTGGGAGGCTGGCGGCATCTTCCTCGTCCGAGAAATCCAGAACGCCCTCGACTTCAGCAGACAGGGCCAGCACTGTTTCGCGCCAACTTTCAACCTGCCGGGACAAAGCGCCTCCGAGATTGGCTAGCGCAGCCGCCCGCGCCAGTTCGGTTTCCGCGGCGAGCAGATCGCCCAACCCCTCCGCTTCAGCCAGATCGATCCGGCCATTGGCAAAGGCGCGGCGGGTGAACTCGCCCGGCTCGGCCCGGCGGAGCCCGGGTTGCGCTGCCAGCGCACCCTCAACGGCCGTGATCACCGCCCGTCCGCCGTGGCAATGCACCTCGGCCAGATCCTCACCCGTCGCAGTGTTCGGCCCCGGAAACCATAGCACCAGCGCCTCGTCCAACAGCGCCCCCGCTGCGTCGCGCAGCTTTGCAAGCGAGGCTCTGCGCGGCGGCGGAATTCTTCCCGCCAGGGCCTGCAAGGCGGCACCAGCTTGCGGCCCCGACACGCGGATTACACCCACGCCAGCCGGCGGCGCACCGCTCGAAAGCGCAAAAATCGTCGGGCCATCGTTCATGGTAAGATTAATCGGAGCCCTTCGGCCCTTCGCTGCCCCGTGACGTCGCCTTCATCCCGTTTTCCACGAAGCTCTGGAACAGCTTCAGCCCCACCTGCCCCATTGGCGCCAAGGCCGAAGCATATTGCTGCAACTGGTCAGGGTTGGAGACGCCCTGCATCGCCTTCGCGATGCTATCAACATAGACATTGTTGGCAACGCTCACATCAGGAAGGCCCATGAAGCTGCGGGCCTCCTCGGGCGTGCAATCGACTTCGATGGTTATCTTCATGGCGTTGATCTCCTCTCCCGCTCGCACCCCACTCATTTGGGCTTGGCAGGCGAGCAAGGCAAGGGATAGACCCATCTCAGCCCCTAATCACGAGAGAGACCCTTGATGAGCCTTAACGCCACCATCCCCACCCTTGAAGGTGACACAAGCTTTGGCGCCTATGTGGCGCAGCCTGAAGGAGCGGCCAAGGCTGCCATCATTGTCATTCAAGAGATTTTCGGTGTGAACCCCGGAATCCGCCAGAAATGCGACAAGCTGGCTGCCGAAGGCTATCTCGCCATTGCGCCCGATCTGTTCTGGCGGCTTGAACCGGGGGTCCAAACTGATCCTGATGTCGAAGCGGAATTCCAGCGCGCGCTGGAGATGATGGGCCAGTTCGATCAAGACGCCGGCATCCGTGATATCGAAGCGACCATCCACCACATCCGCCGCACACTGGGCGTCAGCAAAGTGGGCTGCGTCGGATATTGCCTCGGCGGACGGCTCGCTTTCATGAGCGCCGCTCGCACCGATGTTGACGCAAGCGTCGGCTATTATGGCGTCGGGATCGACGGGCTGTTGGGAGAAAAGCTCGCCATCGCCAATCCGGTGATGCTGCACATCCCCACGGCTGACGGCTTTGTTCCACGTGAAACACAAGAAGCGATGCACGCTGGGCTGGATGATCACCCGAAGGTGACGCTGCACGATTACGATGGCCTGGACCACGGTTTCGCCACCGAGACAGGCAAGCGACGCCACGAGGATGCCGCCAACCTTGCCGACAGCCGCACTGCCGCATTCTTCGCCGAGCACCTCGGATGAGCGGCGACAATCTCGCCCGCTGGCACGAATATATGCAGGGTGCGGGCGACCCCGCCCTCCTCTCCGACCTGCTCGCCGATGATGCGGTCTTCCACTCACCGGTGGTGCACACGCCGCAGGCGGGCAAGGCGGTGGTGATGGCCTATCTTGTTGCCGCTGCCCATGTGCTGGGGAACGACAGCTTCCACTATGTCCGCGAACTGGTGGACGGGGACGAGATGATGCTGGAATTTGTGACCGAGCTGGACGGCATCCGCATCAACGGGGTCGATATCATCCGCTGGAACGGTGACGGAAAAATCACCGATTTCAAGGTTATGGTTCGGCCGTTGAAGGCGATCAACAAGGTCTGGGAAATGATGGGAGCACAGCTCGCCGCCGCCAAATTCTAGTTCAGCACTGCAAAGTTGACGATCATCTTGCGCACTTCGGGGTCAAGCCCCTGGGGCAGGTCGCTTTCCAGCATTTCGCGCCGGTTGGCGATGCTCTCTGCGATCAGCACGCGCTTCATTGCCCAGTCTGGACAAGTCCGCTGTGAAATCCCCCGCCGGTCGAGCACGGAAACGCCCGCATGGCGCGGATCGGCGGTGATCGTTTCCATCAGCGCCAACACCTCACCCTCCTCGCCTTCGAGCAGTTGGAGGAAATTGCGTCCATTGAACAACAGCAGACCAGTGATACCCCGCGCCGGATTGTTGCGCGCACTAGCAGCGAGGATAGCGTCCACTTCCTCGCGCGGCAGGGTCGGCGCGGTGCTGATGTAAAGGTACTGACTAAGCACTGTTCCCGTCCGTCGATAGCGGCCCGACCCCCCGGCCCGTTAAACTGCGTCCTACTGGTTCATCGTGGCGAAGAAGTCTTCGTTTGTCTTGGAGTCCTTCATCTTGTCGAGCAGGAACTCCATCGCATCTACGGTGCCCATCTGCATCAGGATGCGGCGCAGGACCCACATTTTCGACAGGTTGTCCTTCTGAACCAGCAGTTCTTCCTTGCGGGTACCAGACTTGCCGACATCCAGTGCCGGGAAGATGCGCTTGTCAGAAACCTTGCGATCAAGCACGATTTCCGAGTTACCGGTGCCCTTGAACTCTTCGAAGATGACTTCGTCCATGCGGCTGCCAGTGTCGATCAGCGCGGTCGCGATGATGGACAGCGAGCCGCCTTCCTCGATGTTACGTGCCGCACCGAAGAAGCGCTTGGGCCGCTGGAGTGCGTTAGCATCCACACCGCCGGTCAGCACCTTGCCCGATGACGGAACAACGGTGTTGTATGCACGGCCAAGACGCGTAATCGAGTCCAGCAAGATCACCACGTCATGCTTATGCTCGACCAGACGCTTGGCCTTTTCAATCACCATTTCAGCCACTTGCACGTGGCGATTGGCGGGTTCATCGAAGGTCGAGGAGATCACCTCGCCCTTCACGCTCCGCTGCATGTCGGTGACTTCCTCAGGGCGTTCGTCGACCAGCAACACGATCAGGAACACTTCGGGGTGGTTGTCGGTGATCGCCTTGGCGATGTTCTGCAGCAGCACGGTTTTACCGGTGCGCGGCGGCGCGACAATCAGAGCGCGCTGGCCCTTGCCCTGCGGCGCGATGATGTCGATCACCCGCGCGCTCTTGTCCTTCACCGTCGGGTCGAGGGTGTCGAGGTTGAGCTTCTGATCGGGGTAAAGCGGCGTCAGGTTGTCGAAATTGGTGCGCAGACGAACCGCGTCGGGATCGTCGAAATTGACCTTTGCAAGGGTGGTCAGCGCGAAATAGCGTTCGCCTTCACGCGGCGCGCGGATCTCGCCTTCCACCGTGTCGCCAGTGCGCAAGCCCCAGCGGCGCACCTGATTAGGCGATACATAGATGTCATCGGGCCCAGCGAGATAGTTCGCCTCGGGGCTGCGCAGGAAGCCAAAGCCGTCCTGCAGCACCTCGATGGTGCCGATGCCCATGATCTTTTCTTCGTATTCCTCGTCCTCGGCCAGTTCGCGCAGGATGCTGAACAGCAGATCCTGGCGGCGCATGGTCGAAGCCCCTTCGACGCCGAGTTCTTCCGCCATCGCGACCAGTTCGGCCGGGGTCTTTCGCTTGAGGTCTTTGAGATGCATTGGTAAATTTTCCGAAAGTCTTAGAGTGGCCGGCTGGTCAGTACCTCTGCGTGACAGAGGCGCCCCGTATCAGACAGGGCTGGGCTTGGAGAAAGCAGACCTTGGCGGAGCAAATGACGCCCCGATACCGGATAGGTGTTAGCGAGATAGGAGCGGGCAGGCGCAAGGTCAATCGCGCAAACGCTGCCGCCCGCTCAGAACGGCTTTAGGTAAACCAGCAACACGATCACGATGAGCAACAACCCCGGAACTTCGCCGATCATGCGCAAACGCGCTTCGGATAAGGGCCGCTCTCCACGGGCCATCTTCTTGGTCTGTCCCACCAGCCAGCCGTGATAGCCGGTCAACGCCAGCACCAGCGTCAGTTTCGCATGGAGCCAACCCGACGCCAACCAGCCGCCCGAATAGGCCATGCTCAACCCCAACACCCAAACGATGATCATGGCGGGGGTGAGGATGATCTTGCGCAGTTTCCCCATGCGGGTCGCCCACTTCGCCTCACCGGCAGACCCCGGCGCGTGATCAAGCATGTAAATGCACTGGCGCGGAAGCATGAACAGCCCCGCCAGCCAGAACACCATGAAGATCACGTGCCCCGATTTGAGGAACAGGTAGATCGAGGAGAGCACTTCCTGCATCGATTCAGCCCCTCAGCGCGGCAAGAAGTTCCTCAACATGCGAAATCGGCGTGAACTGGCCGATCCCATGGCCAAGGTTGAAGACGTGCGGACGATCCTCGAAAGCATCGATGATGGTCTTTACCCGCGCCGCCACCGCCGGACCGCCCGCTTCGAGCAACAGCGGATCGAAATTGCCCTGCACCGGCATCCCGGCAGGCAAGCTGGCATGCGCCCACGCAGGATCGAGCGTTTCGTCCAGACCAACGGCATCCACGCCCGTTTCGCGCGCATAGGCAGGCAGCTTGGCCCCCGCGCCCTTGGGGAAGCCGATCACTGGCGTATCGGGGTGCGTTTCCTTGAGCTTCGCGGTGATCGCAGCGTTGGGCGCAACCACCCACTTTTCAAACTGGTCAGGCGCCAGGCTCCCCGCCCAGCTATCGAACAGCTGCACCGCTTCGGCGCCAGCATCGATCTGGCCGCGCAGATAGGTGACGGATACTTCCACGATGGCATCGATGATCGCCTGAAGGTGCGCAGGGTCACGATAGGCCAGCAGGCGTGCCGGACCCTGATCCTTGGAACCTTCACCTGCGATCATGTAGGTAGCGACCGTCCAGGGACTGCCCGCAAAGCCGAGCATGGTCACTTCGGGCCCGATCTGTTGCCGCGTCAGGCGCACGGTTTCGTAAACCGGTTCGAACCGTTCAAAGGCGGGGGTGAAGCTGTCCAGCCCAACTTCCAGCAGGGTCGGCGCAAGATGCGGGCCTTCACCGGCAGCAAAAGTCAGCCCCTGCCCCATTGCATGCGGCACGATCAGAATATCGGAAAACAGGATCGCCCCGTCAAAACCAAAACGCCGGATCGGCTGCACCGTGATTTCGGCCGCGGCTTCGCTGTCATAGACAAGCTCAAGGAACCCGCCCTTTTCAGCGCGAAGCTCGCGATATTCAGGAAGATAGCGTCCTGCCTGCCGCATGAGCCACACGGGAGCAACGGGCTGGCGGACACCTTTGAGTGTATCGAGAAGCGGACCTGGCATAGGGTTCCTTAGACTAAAACTAATAATACTTTAAAGGACTGATGAAGTTTGTTGGCCCTGTGGAAAGCGGGAATTACCGGACTCAACCCGCTTACCCCCAGCCTGCCCCTGTTCAAAACCCCCCCATCGAATCCGCACGGATTGGACGTCAAGCTAGCTTTATCCCCACTCTTCCCAGCCTGTCGACAAAACTTGTCCCATGTTGGCAAATACCCCGGCAAAAAGGCCGGTAGCGGGCATGAAAATCGCTCCCCAGCTTGTCCGACAATCTCTCACGTGGTTTATGCGGCGATCTGTCCACAGACACTCCGCGATCGGCACCATGAACCGACTCAACCTGCATCTTGTATCGGATTCGACCGGCGAAACGCTGGAAATGATCGCCAAGGCGGCGCTGGCGCAGTTCGATAATCCGAGCGTTGCCCGCCACTTCTGGCCGATGGTGCGGTCGCTTCAGCATCTTGACCGGATCGTGGCCGATCTGGCCGCGCATCCCGGTCTGGTGTTCTACACTTTGGTGAACCCGGAAACGCGCAAGCGGCTGGAGGAGCATTGCCGCCACCTTGGCCTACCGGCCGTGCCGGTGCTCGATCAGGTGACCACCGCTTTGGAGGCGCAGCTGGGGCAGGAGGCACATGGCCGCCCGGGCCGCCAGCACATGATGGACGAGAGTTACTTCCAGCGGGTCGATGCCATCCAGTTCACCATCGCGCACGACGATGGGCTGGCGCATGAAGACTGGGAGCAAGCCGATATCCTGCTGGTCGGCGTGTCGCGATCGTCGAAGACGCCGACCTCGATCTACCTCGCCAATCGCGGTTTCAAGGTCGCGAATATCCCGCTGGTGGTCGAAAGTCCTCCCCCCAAGGCGCTGTTTGGCCTGCGCCATCCGCTGGTGGTGGGGCTGACCACCAGTCCGGAACGGCTGATCCAGATTCGGCGTAACCGTCTGCTATCGTTAAACGAAGCGACGGAAACCGCCTATGTCGACAACGACCGCGTCAAGGCTGAGCTGCAATTTGCGCGGCGGATGTTCGGCGATAATGGCTGGCCGGTAATCGATGTCACCCGCCGCTCGATCGAGGAAACCGCGGCGGCGATTATCCGTCTGGCGCAAGAACGAGATCGCCGCCCGGCGCGCATGGACGGGGTGGATAAGCCGATATGACTGCACCATTGATCCTCGCCAGCAAGTCCGCCTCGCGCCGGGCAATGCTCGACGCGGCAGGCGTGGCGTATCAGAGCATCCCCGCCGATATTGACGAGCGCGCTGTGGAGGCCGGGCTGGCGGGCGCTGCCCCCGCCGAAGTGGCCGAGGCACTCAGCGTGGCAAAGGCGGCGGCAGTGGCTGAGGCTTACCCCGGCGCATTGGTGTTGGGGTCGGATTCGCTCGTGGTTGCGGGCGGTCGCCGCTTCGACAAGCCGCGCAGCCGTGAGGAGGCGGCCGAGCATCTGCGGTTCTTTTCCGGCACAGTGATGGAACTCCACTCCGCTGCGGCGCTGGTAAAAGACGGCGGCTGCGAATGGAGCCAGGCTAGCCTGGCCCGCCTGCACGTGCGCGACTTGTCAGAAGGATTTATCGAGCATTATCTTGACCTTGAATGGCCGGCGATCAGCCATACTGTCGGCGCATTCCGGATCGAGGGGCCGGGCGTGCAGCTGTTCGACGCCATCGAAGGTGACCAGTTCACGGTGCTTGGAATGCCGCTGCTACCCTTGCTCGGTGCCCTGCGTGAGGCTGGAGTGCTGATCGCATGACTACGCCTTATGCCGAAGTGATCGGCGATCCCATCGCGCAATCCAAATCCCCGATCATTCACGGGTTTTGGCTCAGCAAGCTGGGGATCGCGGCCGATTACCGCGCTTGTCATGTGACACCCGACGCCCTGCCCGATTACCTTGCCGCCCGGCGCGAGGATCCGTTGTGGCGCGGGTGCAATGTCACCATGCCGCATAAACAAGCGGTGATGCCCCTGCTATCCCGCATCGATCCACCCGCTGGCGAAATTGGCGCCGTGAACACGGTGTTACGGGGGTCTGACGGCGGTCTGAGCGGCACCAACACCGATGCAAGCGGGTTTCTGGAACCACTTAAACCCGATCTGGCGCAGACCCATTATTTCCGCATGGCACGGATCATCGGCACCGGCGGCGCGGCCCGGGCGATCATTGCTGCGCTGGGCCAGCATGGCTTCACGATGGTCGTCGCCGGCCGGAACCCGGCCAAGGCGCGCGCACTGCTTGACGAACTGGCGCCTAAAGGGGAGCATCATGCGATCGAACTGACCCACTTTGCCGGCGCAACCGATTTCACCTTTGATGACCGCGAGGATTGCCTCGATCTTGTCATCAATGCCTCGTCGTTGGGGATGGCGGGACAGCCCCCCCTTCCGTTTGACTGGAGCCATGCTCCGCCAGGCAGCATCGCGTATGACATCGTCACTTACCCGCTCGACACGCCGTTCCTCCAAGGCGCGCGGGCCAAAGGGCATCGGACCATTGACGGGCTGTCGATGCTGATCGGGCAAGCGGCCACCGCTTTCCAAAAATTCTTCGGCCAATCGCCCCCGCGCGAATATGACGCCGAATTGCGAGCGTTGCTGACCCAATGACCAAACCCACAATCATCGGCCTCACCGGCTCTATCGGGATGGGCAAATCCACCGTCGCGGCGATGTTCGCGCAAGCCGGCATCCCGGTGTTCGACGCCGATGCCGAGGTGCGCGCGATGCAGGGGCCGGGCGGCGAATTGGTGCCGGCCATCGAAGCGGCCTTCCCCGGATCGACCGGGCCGGACGGCGTTGACCGTGACCGGCTGGGCCATCAGGTCTTCGCGGACAAGGCGGCGCTGGCGCGACTGGAGGCTATCGTCCACCCGGCCGTGGCTGCGAAACGCGCTGCGTTCCTTGACGCGCACCATGACAAACGCGCTGTCGTGTTCGACATTCCGCTATTGTTCGAACGCGGCGGGCACGCGTCGGTCGATACCATCGTCGTCGTCTCCGCGCCCGAGGCCGTCCAGCGCGCCCGGGTGCTCGCCCGCCCTGGCATGACAGTCCAGAAATTCGAGCACATCTTCGGCCTGCAACTCCACGACACGCAAAAGCGCGAGCGTGCCGATCACGTCATCGATACCAGCCTTTCGCTGGAGGAAACGCGCGCTCAGGTACAAGCCCTGATTGCGGCCATCTGAACGAAACCAGCGCTTGCAAGTGCCCTGACTTGGGAGGATAGTCCTGCAAATGCGTGAGGTAATTTTCGATACCGAAACCACTGGTCTCGATCCCAAGACGGGGGACCGCATGGTGGAAATCGGCTGCGTCGAAATGGTCGACAGGGTCGAAACGGGCCGCACCTTCCACGCCTATTTCAACCCGGATCGCGATATGCCGGCCGAAGCGGAGCGGGTGCACGGCCTCAGCGCCGCCTTCCTTTCCACCAAGCCGCGCTTTGCCGAAGGGGCGGAAGATCTTCTCGAATTCCTCGGCGATTCGAACCTGGTGGCGCATAATGCCGGGTTCGATTTTGGCTTTCTGAATAACGAGCTGGAACTGGTTGGCCGCGCTCCGATCAGCCTTGACCGGATGGTCGACACCGTTGCTATTGCTCGCAAACGGCACCCCGGCGCGAAACTCAGCCTTGATGCGCTGTGCACGCGCTACGGGATCGATCGCAGCCACCGCGTGAAGCACGGCGCGCTGCTGGATGCCGAATTGCTGGCGCAGGTCTATGTCGAACTGACCGGCGGTCGCCAGATCGGACTCGGTCTGGTCGACAATCCGGCGGGCGATATGGTTGCCGCCACGCCCACCACCAATGCACCTTGGCATCGGCCTTCCGCCGACAAGCCACGGCGCGAACCTCGCCCCCATGTTGCCAGCCCGGAGGAGCTGGAACGTCACCGCGAATTCATCGCAGGGATTGCCGGCGCGATTTGGGCCAGCTGAAGGCCCGTTAAGACCCGACGCGCTGCCAGTTCCTCAGTTTCAGGATCCTCATCAGCGACGGGAGGACTACGCTTCATGGATATTCGGATTTCCGGCCACCAGTTGGACACCGGCAGCGCGCTTCAAAGCCATGCCGCCGACCGCCTGGGCGCAATCGTCGACAAGTATTTCGACCGCGCCCTGTCCAGCCAGGTAACCTTCAGCAAGGCCCCTGCGGGCGCCTTCACCTGCGACATCATAACCCATGTGATGCAGGGTCTGATCCTAAAGGCGCAAGGTTCCGCACATGATGTGCACGTCGCTTTCGACAATGCCGCCGCCAAGATCGAAAAGCAGCTGCGCCGCTACAAGCGTCGCCTGACTGACCGCCACCAACAGGCCGATCATGCGCGGGGCGAGGAAGAAGCCGCCTATACGATCTTCGCCGTCGAGGATGATGATGAGCAAGAAATCGTCGCCGATGCGCCGCTGGTGATCGCGGAAACCCGCGTCGATATCCCCACCGCCAGCGTTGCCGATGCGGTGATGATGATGGACCTGCGCAACACCACCGCGCTGTTTTTCAAAAACGCTGGAACGGAACGGCATAATATGGTTTACCGACGCGCCGACGGATCAATTGGATGGGTTGAGCCGAGATAGAGCCAGAACTGCCTGAAACTTAAAGTAAAAGGGCAAGTTTTCGAAGGTTCATGGGGCGGCAGCAGGAGGGACTACGCCCCGGATCGGCTATGCCTTGGACGGCAAGCCGGACCGGATCCTCGCCGGTTCCTTGCCTAAGCCGGGCCGTTTTCATTCGGGATCAGTATCACCATGGACGTCAACCTCGCTCTTTCCCCGCAGGCGATTGCATTCGCCCGGCTGGATACCAAGCCCAAGGTGCTGGCGCGAATGGCGCAGCTGTTCGCCGAAGCTTACGGACTGGACGAGAGCGAGGTGATGGAAAACCTCGAAGCGCGTGAGGCGTTGGGCAGTACCGGCTTTGGACGCGGGGTGGCTATCCCGCATTGCCGGTCAAAGGATATCCGCCGCCCTTCGCTGGCGCTGATCCGGCTGGAAGCGCCGATCGATTTCGCCGCCGCCGATGCGCGGCCCGTAGCACTGGTTTGCGGGCTGGTTTCGCCCGAAAATGCTGGAGCGACGCACCTTCATGCGCTGGCCGCAATTTCGCGCCTGACGCGGGATGAAACGACGCTCCAGATGCTGGCCGATGCGCCCGATACGGACGCTGTCTATGCTTTGCTCACCAACCAGCTTCTGCGCGACGCGGCCTGATCCGAACTGAATTGCCATGACTGCCAGTGAAGAAATCCTATCGACGAGCGGCGCCGGGCAGCATTACCGGGCGCTGGAGCGGCTCTATGCCTCCGCCCCGGTCAATGCCAAGTTTGCGAGCGCGCTGCATATCCTTGACGAAGGCCGGTCGCGGCTGACGTTTACGGTGACGCCCGAAGATTATCACGCAGCGGGCGCGGCGCACGGGACGATCTATTTCAAGATGCTGGACGATGCGGCCTTCTATGCCGCCAATTCGCTGGTGACAGACCGTTTCCTGCTGACCACCAGCTTCAACCTGTTCTTCAGCAAGCCGGTGCGCGCCGGGACGGTCACCGCTGAGGGGCGCTGGGTCAGCGGGCGCCGCCGCGTGTTCGTGGCCGAAGCGCGACTGGTGGACGAGGAGGGCGAGGAGATCGGGCGGGGTACCGGCACCTTCATGCGATCGCGCATCGCCTTGTCGAGCCTGCCGGGCTATGCGGCGGGTGGGCCTTCGGGCCTCTGACCATGCACGACCGGCTGCCCGCACATCTCGAAGTAAGCGGCATCCTGCGCCTCGCCGAATCGAAAGGCGGGTTTGGCACCGTGCTGGCCAAAGGGGAGCGTGATGCCGGGACGATCCTGCTTGTAACCCTGTATCGCGGCGCAGGGGCGATCCTTTACGAAAGGATGCCTCAGCTCGACGGAACGCGTAAGTTTCTTGCAGTCAAGCGCGAGAATCCTGAAAACCCTGCCGAATTTCCCGAGTATCTGGCCCGCCGGTGCAATCAAGACCAAGATATGTGGTTGATCGAGGTGGATATCGTGGATCCAGAACGGTTCGTCGTGCAGCTCGACGAATTGCGTTGACGTAAACGGCAAGGGGGCTAGTCGCCCCGTCCAATTCCTCGCGCAGGCTGGCAGGGCGGCAATTCGGCCGTATCCTTCAGCACGCAGACGGGGGGCGGCCGGCAGGCTTCTTTGAACCTCCACATCCTTGGCGATCTGGAAAAGGTTCTCACCTGCGTCTGTGCGCGCTCACCGCCGAATAAGTAGAGTTTATGCGTCGCAAGACCACCACTATTGCTGCGATCGCCGCTGTGGCTTTCGCAACCACATTGTTTCCGAGCGGCCGTAATGCCGCCGTGCTGGCGCAAGCCGCCAGCGATCAGCTCAGCACTCCCGCACCGGTAGAAGCGCCCGAGCTGGTCCCCCAACCCATCGAATTTGTCTCGCAAGAAGTGGTCCAGCCACTTGGCCTGGAAACGCGTGACGCGCCCGTCCTGACCGAAGCGGGGTCGCTGTCGGAACTGGTCGGTATGGTCGACACCGCCGAGCCGATGGATGCCGACATGCGCTGCCTTGCCGGGGCGGTCTATTTCGAGGCCCGCGGCGAAGCGCTGGCCGGGCAGCTGGCGGTCGCGCAGGTGATCATCAACCGTACCGAAGACGGCCGCTTCCCCCGCTCTTATTGCGGCGTTGTCGCCCAGCCGGGGCAGTTCTCCTTCATGCGCGGCCGGAACATGCCACACATCAGCGAAGGCTCAGCCGCCTGGACCCGCGCCGTCGCGGTCGCCCAGATTGCACACAAGGGCCTGTGGGAAGCGCAGGCCGGCAACGCGGTGTTCTTCCACGCGCGTTATGTCCGACCGGGCTGGAGCCAGACGAAAACGCGGCTCGCACAGATCGACACGCATATCTTTTACAGGTGATCCTTGCGGCTGGTGTGGGGCAAACCCCCACACCTCTGCGGGCGCCCGGTCGGGCTTGCGGTGCGCGCGAAGCGCGACACGCGACACGCGACACGCGACGAGGATTACAAAGAAAGCTTCACCCAGACAGGCGTATGATCG
>ERZ1022756.23-NODE-23-length-67848-cov-11.360509_pt1 | contig 67848 bp, 68 predicted proteins | sample MGYA00520902_ERZ1022756 | MGnify/ENA primary metagenome ERZ1022756 (study PRJEB33162, sample SAMN09537601) | freshwater metagenome | isolation source: freshwater | place: Canada:Alberta | collected 2017-07 | study: EMG produced TPA metagenomics assembly of the...
GATTTTTTCGTACAAGGTGCGTGGGGCAGACATATCGAAAATTGCCATGCCGCGCCGGGTCGATCAGTGCAAGCGCCCCTGTTCTTGCGGCGGGTTTCGACCTATATCGCCGGCATGCACCCGCTTGTTGCCATCGCCATCATCATTGCGACCATCGCCGCCATGGAAGGCGTCGCTTGGGTCAGCCACAAATATATCATGCACGGCTGGGGCTGGGGCTGGCACCGCGATCACCACGAACGCCATGATGGTGTGTTGGAAAAGAATGACCTTTACGCCGTGGTCGGCGCGGCGATGAGCATTTCGATGTTCATGCTTGGCAGTCCGCTGGTCGCGGGCGCATCCGCTTGGGAACCGGCTACCTACATCGGCATCGGCATCCTCGGCTACGGCATCCTTTACACGCTCGCGCACGACGGCCTCGTCCACCAGCGCTATTTCCGCTGGGTACCGAAATCGGGCTACGCCAAGCGTCTGGTGCAGGCGCACAAGCTGCATCACGCCACCGAAAGCCGCGAAGGCGGGGTCAGCTTCGGTTTCCTCATTGCCCGTTCGCCTGAGGCGCTGAAGGCCGACCTCAAACGTCAGCTCGCCGAAGGCCGCACCCGGCTGCGCGATTCGGTCTGATCAGCGCGGCAGCTGCGTCAGGCTCAGATTGTTTCCCTCTGGGTCGTTGAACCAGGCGATCCTGGTCCCCGATCCCGGATCGCTCCACACCCCGTCGGCATCCTGCCCGAACCCTTCATAGATGCAGAATGTAACCCCCCGCGCCTTGAGGTCGGCGACTGCCGCTGACACGTCCGGAACGATCCAGCCGATCACCGTATGCGGCCCGGCCACATGGCCTTCCACGCTGGTTAGCCTCAGCAAAGTCCCGCCAAGATCGTAGCTCGTGGCATAGGGATCATCGCCGGTTTCCCTGAGGCCGAGCGTCCCGCTGTAGAATATCTTCGCCTTTTCCCTGTCCGCGGTCAGGATGAAACAGACCGGTGGGGCATTACTGATTGCCGACATGGCATCCTCCCCTTGTCGCAACGGGGCGGACGCTATCATGATTTCAACCCGACCGGTAATCCGCGATGACCCGCCCGGCGGCGTGCAGCTCGGCCTCGTGGCTTTCCTCGCGCCACCGCTCCTTCAGCGCCGCTTCCTCCCATTCGCGCATCGCGGGCAGCGCCAGCATCCGCTCGACCCAGGCCATGCCTGTCGGTCCCATGTCGAGCCCGTAGGTGCGCACGCGATAGGCAACCGGCGCATAAAATGCGTCGATGGCGGTGAACTTCGCGCCTACCAGGAAAGGTCCGCCGAACCGGTCCAGCCCCTCTTCCCACAGCTCGCGCAGTCGGTCGATGTCCTTGCGTAGGGCAACGCCCGGAACCACCGGCTGGACGCGCACGCCGACATTCATCGTGCAGGCGCTGCGCAGCGTGGCAAAGCCTGCGTGCATTTCGGTCACCGCGCACATCGCAAAGGCGCGCGCCGCCTCGTCCGTCGGCCACACGCCTTCATGCCGTTCCGCGAGGTAGAGCACGATGCCGAGCGAATCCCACACGGTTCGCTCGCTGCTGTCGGCTAGCGTCTCGATCAGCGCCGGAACCTGCCCGGTGGGGGAAAAGGCGCGGAAGGCGGCATAATTCACCTCGGCCTCGAACGGGCGCACCTCGTCGGTGAAATCGATGCCCAGCATTTTCATCAGCACCCAGGGGCGCAGCGACCAGCTGGAGTAGTTGCGATTGGCGGTGATCAGGCGATACGTCATGGCAGCGTGCTTCCTCGATCAGGGCAGCCCTTCAGCCCTCATAATGTGCGGTCGTCTTTGCCCGGACTTCCTCGGCGCTGATGCCCGGTGCCAGCTCGATCAGCCTGAACGGGCTCGCATGGTCGGGCCGCTGGAACACCGCAAGATCGGTGATGATCATGTCGACAACGTTACGGCCGGTCAGCGGCAGGGTGCAGGCGGGGATGAATTTGGGGCTGCCGTCCTTGGCGCAATGTTCCATCACCACGATGATCTTCTTGACGCCCGCGACCAGATCCATCGCGCCGCCCATGCCCTTGATCATCTTGCCCGGCACCATCCAGTTGGCGATGTCGCCATTCTCTGCGACTTCCATCGCGCCGAGCACGGTCAGGTCGATATGCCCGCCGCGGATCATCGCAAAGGATGCGGCGCTGTCGAAATAGGCGCTCTGCGGCAGCTCGCTGATCGTCTGTTTGCCGGCGTTGATGAGGTCCGCGTCCTCCTCGCCCTCAAAGGGAAATGGGCCGATGCCCAGCATCCCGTTCTCGCTCTGCAGCGTAACGGTCATGCCCGCCGGGATGTGGTTGGCGACCAGCGTCGGGATGCCGATGCCCAGATTCACATAGTATCCGTTGCGCAATTCCTGCGCGGCGCGGGCGGCCATGTTGTCGCGGGTCCAGGGCATGATGTTCCTCTTGGATATGTGGGCGGGGGAGAGTCAGGTTGTACCGGGTGGCGTGCGTTGAATGGGTGCGGGCGTCATGAACCAACCTTGGTCCCATAGACGGTCGAGCTGAACCGCCGCTTCTGGGCGGATCAGATAGTCATAGACTTCGTCGAGGTCCGCCTGCCGGTCGCCGGCGGCGGCCACGATGCACCAGGCTGCTGCAGCATCGAGCCGGCGCAGCTGCTTGCGGTCGCTGTTCCCTCGTTGTGCGTAGACTGGATCGCGCCCCTCGGTATCGAGGCCCGTTTCGCGCAGACGCGTGCGGATCTCGTCCAGCTGATAGAAGGGCGCATCCGTCATCCACAGGATGGCGACGCCAGCGGTCCGCAATCGATCCAGTCCCGATGAAAGCCCCGCGCTCCCTTGCCAGCCGGTTGGCGCATCGCCGATGACTGGCTCCGAACCCAATACGGCATCGTCGAGGTCGATCAGCACCGCAAGCGGACGATCCCCGCATGCGACATATTCGGGTCGGTCGAGCGAAAAGTTACGCACGAGCACCACCGATGTCGGATTTTCTCCCTCGGCGCGGCGTTGCATCTGCCGTTGGGCAAAGCTCAAGAAATCGCTGAATCCGCCATCGAACGGCGCACCGGCCATGACAGTCATGGTCCGCGATGGGGCTGCAGCTGGCACCTCCGGCGCTGGCTCTGGAACGGCGGCCACGCGCTCGGGAGCGGGCGGACCCTGCACCGGACGCGCAGCCGGGGCAGGCGCACGGGGCTGGGTCGGCACCATGGCGATGACTGGCGCGGGTTGCGGGGCTCCCGCAGGCGGGGGCGGTAGGATGATTGTCTCGCGCACCGGCGCCGCAAAGCTGGCTGCTGCAGGCTCAGGGGCAGGCGTGGCCGCAACAATGGTGGGCGCCGGTGTGACGTGCGCCTTCCCCTCATGGTCTTTGCCATCGCTTTGCGAGCGCACCATCGCACCAGCAGCCAGTGCCGGAAGGGCAGCTGCAACGCAGCCCGAAAGCAGGGGAGCGCCAAATGCCAGCGCCGCCATGGCGATGGCTCGGCGCATCAGGCGGCTTCCTTCTGCCGTACCGTGCGGAACTCAATCTTCTTGTCGTATGGCGCGCCGATGATCATCCGCTGCACATAGACGCCGGGCAGGTGAATGCAGTCAGGATCGAGGGCGCCGACCGGAACCACTTCCTCCACCTCGACAATGCAGACCTTGCCGCAGGTGGCCGCGGGCAAGTTGAAGTTGCGCGCTGTCTTGCGGAAAACCAGGTTGCCGGTCTCATCGGCCTTCCATGCCTTGATGATGGCGAGGTCCGCAAAGATCCCGCGTTCGAGGATATAATCCTCGCCGTCAAAATTCTTCACTTCTTTGCCCTCGGCAACCAGCGTGCCGACGCCGGTTCTTGTGTAAAAACCGGGAATGCCCGCACCGCCGGCACGCATGCGCTCGGCCAGCGTGCCTTGCGGACAGAATTCGACCTCGAGTTCGCCCGCCAGATACTGCCGCTCGAATTCCTTGTTTTCGCCGACGTATGAAGAAATCATCTTCTTGATCTGGCGCGTCCGCAGCAGCTTGCCGAGCCCCTCATTGTCGATCCCGGCATTGTTGGAAGCGACGGTGAGGCCCTTGACGCCGGAGGCGACGATCGCGTCGATCAGCCGTTCGGGAATGCCGCACAGGCCAAACCCGCCGGCCGCGATCAGCATATTGTCGCGCAGCAGCCCGTCGAGCGCCGCTGCCGCATCGGGATAGAGCTTGTTCATTGGGGGGCTCCCGCGCTGACTGGTCGTGCCCGCGTCCATAGTGGTGCTGCGACGCTGCGGCAACCATGAGGGGCAACCTTCTGGCTCCTGCCGCATTTGACCCATGTCATGGAGTTGCAGCGCCGCCGGGGCCATTCTCCCGCCATACCGTCCATGGGTGGCCGGCTGCACGAGTGTCGAGGGAGAGAGATATGCGTTCGATTCTGGTTCATGCTGATCATGGCCCCGCTATGGAGCCGCGCTTGCAGGCGGCGCTGGATGTCGCCCGCGCCACGAGCGGGCATGTGACGTTGCACATCAACACCCCGCTTCAGCGGTTTATTGCGATGGATCCATTCGGTGGTGCCTACCTCGCTGCGGAGGCAGTGCGCGATGCCCAGGAACGCGATAGCGCTCTCGCTGAACAGCTGGCTGACCAGCTTCAGCATGAGGATGTCAGCTGGTCGATCGAAGCGAGCACCAATGAAACTGTCGATGCACTGGTGAGCGGCGCGCGGCTGGCGGACCTTATCGTCGTTACGCTGGCGACACCAACGGACACCATGATGCCACTTCGCGTCGGCGATCTTGCCGTGAGTGCTCGTGCACCGGTGCTCGCCATCCCTTCCGACCGCAAGAGCTTCGCGCTCGCAGGCAAGGCGATGGTCGCGTGGGATGGCAGCCATGAGGCCGCCAATGCCCTACGGGCCGCTGTGCCGATGCTGATGCTGGCCGGTTCGGTCGAAATGGTCACCATCACGGAAAAGAGTGATACTTTCCCGGCGACCGATGCGCTCAAATATCTCGGCCATTACGGCATTCGCGCCGAACTGCATGAGCGTGAGCGCACGCATCCGACGATCGAGGAAACGATCGAAGCTGTCGCGAATGAGCTGGCCGTCGACTGGATCGTGATGGGCGCTTTTGGCCACAGTCGCTTGCGCGAAACGATGTTCGGCGGGGTAACGCGCTATTTCCTTGATTTCGCGCGCTGGCCGCTGCTGCTGGTACACTGACCGTTTAGTCGAGCGGCCAGCCCTTCGGCAGATCGAGCACGGCGGCGAGATCGGCTAGTGCCTGGTCGCCGCTGGTCACCTTGATCGCATGCATGCCGAGCATCGCCGCCGGTTTGCAGTTGATACCAAGGTCGTCGAGATACACGCAGGTCTGTGGTTCCAGCCCCAGCGCCTCGCACATCATCAGATAGATGGCTGGGTCGGGCTTGCGTATTCCGGCTTTGCTTGATTCGATGATATGTTCGAACCGCGCGAAGATGCGCTCCAGTTCATCCTGTACATCGCTGCTGCGTGCCATTCCCGCGCCATGGCCGGCGGGGACGTTGTTGGTGATGCACCCCAGCCGGTATCCATCGCCCTTCAGCCGGTCGAGCGCGGTGACCACCGCCGGGCGAACCGCACCTGCCAGCACCGCCAGGACGGCGCTTCCTTCGAGCGGGTGGCCCGCTGCTTCGGCCTCGGCGGCGAACATCGCGTCGAATGTCGCCGCGTCGATTTCCGCCCGCTCGAACAATGCCCAGGCATTGCTGTCGGGATTGGCGGCATTGACCCGCCGGATGAAGTCACGCGGCAGCCCGCGTTCCGCTTCCAGCCGGTTGAACGCCTCGAATGGTGAGGATGTGATGACCCCGCCGAAATCCCAGATAACGGCCTTGAACTGAGCACTCATGCGACGGCCGTTCCGAAGAGCGCGCCGATTGCTGCTGTTGCTGCCATGGCCATGGCTCCCCAGAAGGTCACGCGGATCACGGCCCGACCGACATTCGCCCCGCCGACTTTCGCTCCTACTCCGCCGAGCAAGGCGAGGAAGAGCAGCGATGACAGCGTGACCGTCCAGATCAGCGCAGCGTCTGGCACCAGCGGTACAATCGCCAGGGGCAAGACGGCTCCGACGCTGAACGCCGCCGCTGATGACAGCGCTGCCTGCACCGGCTTCGCCGCCAAAGATTCGCTCAGGCCCAGCTCGTCACGCAAATGCGCCGTCAAAGCGTCCTTGGCCATCAATTGATCGGCGACCTGTGTGGCCAGCGCCCGGTCTAGGCCGCGCCCCTCATAGATGCCGATCAATTCCTCGCGTTCCGCCTCGGGTTGGCTCGCCAGCTCGGCCACCTCGCGCGCGCGGTCCGCTTGTTCTGTGTCGGATTGCGAGCTGACAGAGACATATTCGCCTGCTGCCATAGACATCGCGCCGGCAACCAACCCGGCCATTGCGGTGACAAGGATGGCGCCCTGCGATTGTCCGGCTGAGGCGACACCGACAATTAGGCTGGCTGTGGAGACGATTCCGTCATTGGCCCCCAGCACGGATGCGCGAAGCCAGCCGACCCGTTCGACCAAATGGCTCTCGGTGTGCAGACGCGACATCGGCTTACCCCTCAATACGCCAGCTTCAACCCCGGCCGTGCCCAGTCGATTGCCGCCAGCCTGCCGCTGCCGGACAGCGTTACATAGGCGGTCTTCATGTCCGGCCCGCCCCAGCAGATGTTGGTGGTGAAAATATCGTCGGTCGCGACGAACTCGACCAGCTCGCCCTCGGGAGAGATGACGGAGATGCCGCATTCGCCAATCGTCGCGATGCAGATGTTGCCGCATTCTTCGATGCCCAGGCTGTCGAAGAATTTGTAGCCTGCCGGGCGATAGATCGGGATGCCGGGGCCACCGGGGCCCGCCGCATCGTCAACCTTGCCCGGAGCGATCACGTTGAAGGCGGTGAGGCGGCAGGTATATGTTTCCGCCGCATAGAGCCGCGTCCCGTCGGGCGAGAGGCCGATGCCATTGGGATTGTAGCTCGGGAAGATCACCTCCTCGAGATGGCTGCCATCCGCCTTGGCATAAAAGATGCCGACAATGTCGTGGCAACGTGCGGCGTAATCGACCTTGCCATGATCGGTGAACCAGAAGCCGCCATGACCGTCGAACACAATGTCGTTTGGCCCGCGCAGCGTGCAGCCGAAATCGCCTGACTTGTAGAGGATCTCCACTTCGCCGGTGTTGATGTCGATGCGCTCGATCCGCCCGCCCGAATAATCATCGGCAATGCCGTGTGGCGCCAGATAGCCGCCCGCTTCGTTCCAATTGAACCCGCCATTGTTGCAGCAATACAGCTTGCCGTCCGGCCCGATGGCCAGGCCGTTTGGCCCGCCGCCCGGTGTCGCGACCACGCTTTTCGTCCCGTCGGCTGCAATGCGGGTGATCTGGCCGCGTTCGATTTCGGTCAGGATGACGCTGCCGTCCGCCATCGCCACCGGTCCCTCCGGAAAGCGCAAGCCTTCTGCGATGATCCGCATCTTCGTCATTGTGTCACTCTCCCGCCCATCCATGCTGAGCTTGTCGAACCATTGTCCTTCTCCTACCCAAGAGACAGCAATTTCCGTCCCCCGACAAGCCGGGACCATGCAGATGAGGTTCTGAAAATGACCGATTACGCCGCTGATCTCGCTCTCTTCATCAACGGCGCATGGAATGCGGGCGAAGGGCGGGATGAACTGCCGGTTCTCAACCCCGCGACCGGCGAGGCGATGGGCGGCCTGCCGATGGCAACACCGGCCGATCTTGCTGCTGCCTTGTCCGCTGCCGAACGCGGATTTGCCCTTTGGCGCGCCACCGATGTCGATGCGCGCGCTGCCATCCTGCACAAGACCGCGGCGCTGCTGCGCGATCGGGCAGACATTATCGCGCTCCTCCTCACCATGGAACAGGGTAAGCCGCTGGCCGAAGCGCGCGGCGAAGTGCTCGGTGCGGCCCAGATGTTCGATTGGTGTGCGGAGGATGCAAAGCGCATGTACGGCCGCACCCTCGTCCGTCCATCCGGCCAGCGCAGCGTCGTGTTGCAACAGCCAGTCGGCCCAGTTGCGACCTTCTCCCCCTGGAATTTCCCCATCTATCTGATGGCAAAAAAACTCGCCGCCGCCCTGGCCGTGGGCTGCTCCGTCATTGCAAAGCCGGCGGAGGAAACGCCGGGCTGCACCAGCGCTTTGATGCGCTGCCTTGCCGACGCGGGGCTTCCCGCCGGCGTTGCCCAGCTGGTTTTCGGTGATCCGGCGATGATCAGCTCGAGCCTCATCGCCTCGCCCGTGATCCGGAAGATCAGCTTCACCGGCTCCACCGCTGTGGGTAAGCTCTTGATGCGGCAGTGTGCCGACAATGTAACGCCGTCGACGATGGAGTTGGGCGGCCATGCTCCCGTGCTCGTCTTTGCCGACTGCGACCTTGAAAAGACGCTCGATATGGTCGTGCCGCAGAAATTCCGGAATGCCGGCCAGGTGTGTGTCTCGCCCACCCGCTTTTATGTCGAGGCATCGATCCACGATGCCTTTGTAAAGGGCTTTGCCGATCGCACAGCGGGCGTCACTGTCGGCAACGGTCTTGATGCGGCAACGCGCATGGGGCCCCTCGCCAACGCCCGCCGCCCGGGAGCGGTCGAAGCCCTTGTCGAGGATGCGATCGCGAGGGGCGCACGTGTCGCCGCCGGTGGCAGCCGTGACAACGGCCCCGGCAATTTCTTCCGCCCGACACTGCTCGCTGACGTGCCGGCCGAGGCGGACATTATGCGCGTCGAACCTTTTGGTCCGGTTGCGGTCACCCGCCCGTTCGAAACATTTGACGAGGTGGTTACCGCTGCCAATTCGACGCCCTTTGGCCTAGCTGCCTTTGCCTTCACCGAGAATGGCCGGCGCGCCAATTTGCTTGGTGACGCGCTGGAAGCGGGGATGATCGGGATCAACAACTTTGCCATCTCCTCGGCGGACGCTCCCTTTGGCGGGGTCAAGCAATCGGGTTATGGCAGCGAAGGCGGGCCAGAAGGGCTCGCCAGCTATTGTGTTACAAAGGCAGTTCATCTCGCCTGAGGCACAGACCCACTTGCAACCGGCCCGTACGCACCCAACCTGCGGGCCGATGATGGTACCTTTATGGAAAGCGGCCGGTCTCTCGGCATTAGGCCTTGGTGTGGTCGGCCTTGCGCTGCCGCTCATTCCAACAGTCCCTTTCCTCATCCTCGCAGCTTTCTGCTTCGCGCGGAGCAATCCCGCTTGGGAGGCGCGGCTGGTGGCGCATCCCATTTATGGCCCGCACATCGTCGCTTGGCAGGAACGCGGCGCGATCAGCCGCATCGGAAAGGTCGGCGCGACCCTCGCCTTTTCTGGCAGTATTCTGATGGGCTTGTGGCTGCTTGCCTGGCCTTGGTCGCTCCTTCCCCTCGGCGTTGCGGCCCTCGTCCTTGCCTGGATCTGGACGCGGCCTGACCTTTAGGTCGGGTTCTGCCCTTCCGGCGCGCGCGCGGCTTGGCTATAACATGGCCATGACCTCCACCCCTTCTCCGCGCACTGGCGGCCGCATTCTTGTCGATCAGCTCTTGGCCCAGGGCTGTGACCGTATCTTCACCGTGCCGGGGGAAAGCTTCCTCGCCGTGCTCGATGCGCTGCACGATGTGCCTGCCATCGAAACGGTGGTCTGTCGGCAGGAAGGCGGCGTTGCGTTCATGGCCTGTGCCGATGGCGCCATGACCGGGCGGCCCGGCGTCGCCTTCGTCACGCGCGGCCCCGGCGCGACCAACGCCAGCATCGGCGTCCATGTCGCGATGCAGGATTCCCAGCCGATGATCCTCTTCATCGGAGACGTCGACCGTTCGATGCGCGACCGGGAAGGATTTCAGGAGGTCGATTTCCAGGCGATGTTTGCGCCGCTTGCCAAATGGGCAGCGCGCATCGATTCTGCGGAACGCATCCCGGAATATGTCGCTCGCGCCTATGCGACCGCGATGGCCGGTCGCCCCGGGCCGGTGGTGCTTGCCCTGCCGGAGGATATGCTGCTCGATCGCGTCGTGGCGCATGACCGCCCGCGCGTCGCTCCGCCCGAACAGGATCCGGACGGGGAAGCGATGCAGGTCTTCATGGATCTGCTCAAGGATGCTGCCGCGCCGGTCGCCATTATCGGCGGCGCTGGCTGGACGGCTGGCGCTGGCCATTATTGGTCGGAATTCGCGACCCGCGTCGGCCTTCCCACCGCTGCGGCCTTCCGCCGGCAGGATGCCATCGACAACAATTGCCCGGTCTATGCTGGCAATCTGGGCTATGGCCCCAACCCCAAGCTTTTGGAGCGCATTCGCTCAGCCGACCTCATCATCGCGGTTGGCGCGCGCCTGGGGGAGGCGACCACAGAGGGTTACAGCCTCATCACGCCCGATCACCCGGGCCAGACGCTGGTGCATGTCCATCCCGATCCCAATGAGCTTAACAGCGTCTACCGCACTGATCTCCCCATCTGTGCCTATCCGCACGAGTTCGCGGAGATGGCGGCGCTGTGGCTGGAAGATATCATCCCCTTTGATGCGGGGCGCGAGGCGCATGCCGAATGGCGTGAATGGACCAAGGCGGTGCCGTTCGATACCCGGCTCGATCTCGGCCAGTGCGTCGCTGCGATGCGCGCAAAGCTCCCGGCTGACACCATCATCTGCAACGGCGCGGGCAATTTTTCGGGCTGGTGGCACCGCCATTGGATCTACGGCCCGATGACGACTCAGCTGGCACCGACGGCCGGAGCGATGGGCTATGGCGTTCCTGCTGCTGTTGCGGCCGCCAAGCGGTATCCGTCCCGGACTGTCGTGGCTCTGGCCGGTGACGGCGACTTCCTGATGAACGGGCAGGAATTGGCGACCGCCGCGCAATATGGCTGCGACCTGTTGGTGATCATCGTCGACAATGGCGCCTACGGCACCATCCGCATGCATCAGGAACGCGAATTTCCTGAACGCGTCTCGGGGACTGGTCTTGCCAATCCCGATTTTGCGATGCTTGCCCGCGCCTTTGGTGGCTGGGCAGCGACGGTGGAAACCACGGAAGCCTTTGCTCCCGCGCTTGATGAGGCCATGGCAAAGAAGGGTATCCGCCTTCTTCACCTCAAGACCGATGTCGAACGCATCAGCGCCGGTACGACGATCAGCGCACTCAGGTCTCGCCCGCGCTAAAAAATCCTGCGCCCCGGCACCGGCCGGAGCGCTGGAACTCAGGCGCTTGCCCCCTCGTCGGCGACCTTGCGGGGGCGACCACGGCGCTTGGGTGCAGCCGCTTCTTCATCGGCATCAGTGACTGATGCGGAATCGTCGCGGCCTGAATCGATACCGATAGCGGGCGGCAGCACGGCCAGATCAAGGCCCTTGGGCTCGTCGCGATCGTCGTCATTGCGTTCGCGGCGCGGACGCAGCGTGCGCTCGCCGCGCGGCTGGCGTTCTTCGCGGGGGCGGTCGTCACGCGGACGATCATCGCGCGAACGCTCTTCGCGTGGGCGGTCATAGTCGCGGTTCTGCCGCTCCTCGCGCGGGCGATCGTCACGGGACCGGTCATCACGCTGCCGATCTTCGCGCGGGCGGTCGTTGCCGCCGCGCTCGCGATAGGATCCGTTGCCGTTGGAATCGCGGCGGGTGCGCGGCGCGCGGCCAAAGCTCTCGATCGAATCGATCTCGTCGCCTTCTTCGGTGTCGCCGGCATTGTCCTGCGCATCCTGGGGCTCGCCATCCTCGTCACGGTCTTCGTAACGGGCGCGCTGCTCTTCCTGGCGCTGGCGGGTGTCGGATAGGACACGGAAATAATGGTCCGCGAACTGCAGGTAATATTCGGTCATTACCCGATCGCCGGACATCTGCGCATCGCGCGCCATATTCTTGTATTTTTCCAGCAGCTGGGCGGCATTGCCACGGGCGCGGCTGTCGATGCGGTTGCCCTGGTCGCCTCCGCGGCCATTGCCCTGCGGACGCTGGTTGTTACGGCCGCGACGGCGGCCGCCCTGACGATTGTTCATCGACTTCGATAGTCCTCGAAAAAGAGAGAGTGACTGTATCCCGCGTCGCCGCTGTCCGTTCATCTGCGCGTGCGGCAGGACGCGCCTTGGGGCTGTGCGCTGCACCGGGCACTATGTCCCGGGCTCATCGCCTGTCCTGCCACTTGGGAGCTTGCATGACAGCCGAAGGGGCCCCCTCGAAGGTCCGTACCGGACTGCCGTAGCTCCTCCAGCCCTAAACGCTGCGGCGCACAAAGCAAGTAAAAACGTCAGGCCGGCCGACAGACCAGCGCCCGGTCACGTCCGCCCAGATCGCGGTGACATTGGACGGCCAGTCCGCATTCCTCGGCCAGCGCCGTTACCGCTTCGCGCTGCCGCCAGCCGATTTCGATAACGGCAATGCCGTCTTTCGCGATCAATGGATGAAGCGCGGGCAGGATGCGCCGGTAATCATCGAGCCCGTCTGCGCCGGCAAACAGCGCACCTGCGGGTTCATACTCTGCCACCTGCGGCTCAAGCACGGAGCCCTCCTCGATATAGGGCGGATTGGCGAGGATGAGGTCGTAGGGGCCAGTGATGCCTGCCAACCAGTCACCGGCGCGGAAACTCGCGCGTTCGGGTTTAGTCAGCTGGGCGGCGTTGGCCTGCGCATAATCAAGCGCCACCTCCGACACATCTACCCCCAGCCCGTGCGCTTCGGGCCATTCGTCGAGTGCTGCGATCAGCAAACTGCCCGGCCCGGTACCGAGGTCGAGGATAGTTTTGGGGCCCCGCTTGCCGAAATGGGCCAACGCCGCTTCAATCAGAGTCTCGCTGTCGGGCCGCGGGATGAGGACGCCTTGCCCCACGGCAATGCGTACGCTCCAGAAATCACGATGGCCGACGATATAGGCGACAGGCTCATGCGCCATCCGTCTCCCGACGAGCGCGGCGAAGCCATCAGGCACCGCCAGCCGCGTCGCATCCAACAGCAATTGGTCGCGCTCGATACCCAGCGCATGCGCCATGATGAGTTCGGCATCGAGCCGCGGCGTGTCGCTCACCGGGCCCAGTTTTGCCGCGGCTTCGGCCAGCGCCGCCTGGACGCTCACCCTTCCCCCAGATCGGCGAGCCGTTCGGCCTCGTCCTCGGCAATCAGCGCGGAGACCAGCTCGCCAAGGTCACCTTCGAGGATCTCGGGCAGGCGATGCAGCGTCAGGTTGATGCGATGGTCGGTCACGCGCCCTTGCGGGAAGTTATAGGTGCGGATGCGCTCGGACCGGTCGCCTGATCCCACCATTGCCTTGCGCTCGCCGGCCCGCTCGGCGGCAATGCTCTCCCGCTGCACCTCATACAGGCGGGCGCGCAGCACCTGCATCGCCTTTTCCTTGTTCTTGTGCTGGCTGCGTCCATCCTGACAGGTCACCACCGTGCCGGTTGGCAGGTGGGTGATGCGCACCGCGCTGTCGGTCGTGTTGACGTGCTGGCCGCCCGCGCCTGATGCGCGATAGACGTCGATCTTCAGGTCGCTGTCGTTGATCTGCACATCGACTTCGGTGGCTTCGGGCAGCACCGCCACCGTTGCCGCGCTAGTATGGATACGGCCGCCTGCCTCGGTAACCGGCACGCGCTGCACGCGGTGCACCCCGCTTTCGAACTTCAGACGCGCGAACACTCCGCCGCCCGAAAGGGACGCGACCACTTCCTTGTATCCGCCCACATCGGATGCGTTGGCAGACACAATTTCTACCCGCCAGCCCTGCTGCTCGGCATATTTGGAATACATGCGCAACAGGTCGCCGGCGAACAAAGCGGCTTCATCGCCGCCGGTCCCAGCCCGGATTTCAAGCATTGCCGAGCGTTCGTCCGCTGCGTCGCGGGGGAGCAGCGCGATAGCCAGAGCATGTTCGGCCTCGGCCAGCGCCGCACGGGTCGCCGGCATCTCCTCTTCGGCCATCAGCTTCAGTTCGGCATCCCCGCCGCCAGCCATCTCCTCGAGCGACGCCACCTCGCCGCGCAGCCGCGCCACTTCGGCGGCCGCCTTCACAACTGGCTCCAGCTCGGCATAATCCTTCGACGCTGCGACGAACGCAGCCCCTTCCAGATTGCCGGAAGCCATCCGTGCCGCCAGCTCCTCATGCCGCGCCGCAATCTGCGCAATGCGTTCGTCGGAAATGCGGGTCATGGGACCGGAAATAGTGTGAGGCTGATCCGTTCGAATGCGGCCTGCATGTCGGCAGCGATGCCCTCGTCAGCATTGACGACGCGCAAGCCTTGGGTTTTCACTCCATCACGGACATCCAGTGAAATCGCCGCCATGGGGTTCAATGCCATTGCGCGGCTGTAACGCTTCTTGGCAGACCCTGACGCAACGAGTTCGACCACAAATCCAGAACGACGAAGATGTGCTACTAGAGACACAGCCTCGCTGGTGCGCTCATCATTTTCGGAAACCACTGCGATCTGCACTTGGTTGGCGGGCACTTCCCCCACCAACATCGCCAGCCGCTCGATCCCGGCAGCCCAGCCGACTGCCGGTGTTGCCGGGCCGCCCATGGCCTCGACCAGACCGTCATAGCGTCCACCGCCCAAGATGGTCGATTGGCTGCCGAGCTTTTCGGCGACTGCGCTGCCCGCATCGGGCACGAATTCGAACGCGGTGTGGCGGTAATAATCCATGCCGCGCACCAGCCGCGGGGCTGCGACCCACGCCACACCCGCCGCAGCGAGACCCGCCTTTACCTCTTCGTAGAAGCGGCCTGCTTCGTCGGTCAGATAGGCCTCTATCGTCGGCGCGCTGTCTGCCGCCGGCCGGTCGCGCGGGTCCTTGCTGTCGAGGATGCGCAAGGGGTTACGCCCCAGCCGGGCTAGGCTGTCTTCGGAAAGCTGATCCCGATGCGCTTCGAAATGCGCGACCAGCGCGGCGCGCCATGCCTCGCGGCTCGCCGTGTCGCCCAGCGTGTTGAGGTGCAGGCTCACCCCATCGGCGATCCCCAGCTCCTTGAGCAGCTGGTCGGCAAAGGCGAGCAGCTCCACATCGGCGAGCGGGCTGTCACTCCCCAGCACCTCGGCGTCGAGCTGGTGGAACTGGCGGTAACGCCCCTTTTGCGGCCGCTCGTAGCGGAACAGCGCGCCGTGCGTCGCGACCTTCAGTGGCGCATGCTGCTGCCAGCCGTTGGTGATGTAGGCGCGGGCGATGCCGGCGGTGAATTCGGGTCGCAGCGTCACCGAATCGCCGCTGCGATCCTCGAATGTGTACATTTCTTTGGAGACGATGTCGGTCGTCTCGCCCAGGCTGCGCGCGAATACGGCAGTCGGCTCGATCACGGGCACTTCGACGCGCTTGAAACCGTACAGGCGGCGCACGCGCTCGAACGTCTCGACCACATGGGTGAAACGGTCCGCAAAGTCGCCGAGCATGTCCTGCGTGCCGCGCACGGGGCTTGGGGTCTGGATCTTCGCCATGCCGCGCAGCTAGCCGAGATGACGGGCTTTTTCCAGCGCGGCCGCGCTGGACAATCGGGATGGGTGAAGGGCAAGGGGATAACGTCCTCCCAAAGGGTTCAGGAAATCATGCCCCGCAGCCTCCTCCTCATCGCCGCTTCAGCCTTTGCCCTTGCTGCCACGCCTGCCACTGCGCAGCGCAGCGCCCCGCCGGTTCCTGCCCCGCTCTCTGCGGAACCCTGGCCCGGCGTGATGGAGCTGGAGGTCGATGCGACTGATGTGACCCGCGCCATTTACAGCGTGCGCCAGACGATCCCCGTGCGTGAGGCCGGCCGCCTTACCTTGCGCTATCCCGAATGGCTCCCCGGCAAACATGCTCCGCGCGGCGCGATTGCAGAGATTGGCGGCCTTACCTTCACTGCCGGTGGGCGCGCCCTTTCCTGGCGGCGCGATCCCTATGACGTGTTTGCCTTCCATGTGGAGGTGCCGGCTGGCGTGCGAGAGCTGGAGGCGCGCTTCCAGTTCCTGTCTCCCACCCGCAGCAGCGAAGGCCGGGTGGTGATGACACCCGCGATGCTCAACCTCCAGTGGGAACAGGTGTCGCTCTACCCTGCCGGCCACGCCACCCGTGCGATCGCTGTCCGCCCGACGGTCATCTTGCCGCAGGGATGGACTGGCTATGCCGCGCTCGATGGCGCGGAAATGACCGGGAACCGTATCCGCTACGCCGTCACCGATTACGAAAACCTCGTCGACGCCCCGATGTTCGCCGGTGCCCATGCGCGCAGCTGGGATCTTGGCAACAATGTCTTGCTCGATGTGGTGGCGGACGAAGCCCGCTTCCTTGAGGCCGAGCCTGCACATATCGCCGCCCACCGCGCGCTCGTTGATGAGGCGCTGGCCTTGTTCGGCAGCCGCCCGTTCGACCGCTACCATTTCCTGCTCGCATTGACTGAGGAACTGGGCGGCATCGGCCTTGAGCATCATCGCAGCAGCGAAAACAGCCGTGAAACCGACTATTTCGTGGATTGGGATGACAACGCTTCCGAACGCGGCCTCCTCCCGCACGAACTCATCCACAGCTGGAATGGCAAGCATCGCCGGCCTGATCATCTGTGGACGGCGGATTATGACCAGCCGATGGATCCGCGCTTGCTGTGGGTTTATGAAGGGCAGACCAGTTACTGGGACTGGGTGCTTGCCGCACGCTCGGGCATGCAGCCAACAGAGATGGTGCTGGGGGAAATGGCCCGTGCCGCCGCGACCTTTGCCGCCATGCCCGGCCGCGAATGGCGCAGTGTTGAGGATACGACGCTCGATCCGATTATCGCGGCAAGAAAGCCGCGCCCTTTCCCATCGGCAACGCGCACCGAGGATTATTACAATGAAGGCGCGCTGGTATGGCTGGAGGCCGATCAGACCATCCGCCGCCTGACCGGCGGCACGCGCAGCATGGACGATTTCGCCCGCGCCTTCTTTGGCGGCCGCGAAGGCGATTGGGGCGTGCGCACCTACACGTTCGAGGATGTGGTGGCGACGCTCAATGGTATAGCGCCCTATGACTGGTCGGCCTTCCTGACCCAGCGGATCATGGAGCCTGCGCAGGCCGCACCGCTCGCCGGGATGGAGGCCGCAGGCTATCGTCTTGTCTTCCGCGACACCGCCAATCCCTTCGATGCCGAACGCATGCGCGAAACGCGCTCGCTCGATCTCATCTTCTCATTGGGTGTCGCGCTCAATCGTTCGGGCGAAGTCACATCGGTGCAGGTCGGCAGCCCGATGTTCGATGAAGGCATCACCAACGGGACGGAAATTCTCGCCGTCAACGGCATGGCCTATTCGGACGAACGCATGCGCCTCGCCATTACCGCCGCTGCCGGAGAGAATGGCGTGCCGATTGAACTGGTGGTGCAAAAGGGCGATCGTATCCGCATCATCGCGCCGCGCTGGACTGGCGGCCTGCGCTACCCGCATTTCGAGCGGGTGAGCGATACGCCGGATGGCATCGAAACCTTGTTTGCGCCGCGCCGTGCGCAGGGGAGCCAGCCTTAGGGCCGGCTCCCCGTCGCAGCGTCAGGCGACGGCCTTTTCGCTCTCGTAGCGTTCACGATAAGCCTTGCGGATGCCGACACGGTCGAGCTTGCCGGTGCCGAGCACAGGCAGCTGTTCGCTCGCTTCCCAGATCACTGCCGGGCATTTGAACGCCGCAAGCCGCTCTGCAAGGAAGGCACGCAGGCTTTCCTCGCCAACCGCTTCGCCCGGCTTGTAGCGGACCACGGCGCCGACGATCTCGCCAAGCCGCTCGTCGGGCAGGCCGAACACCGAACATTCGGCGATTGCGGTGTGGCCGTAGATCGCGCTCTCGACTTCCGGACAGCTGATATTCTCGCCGCCGCGGATGATGATGTCCTTCTTGCGGTCGACGATGAACAGATAGCCGTCCTCGTCGAGATAGCCGAGGTCGCCGGTACGGAACCGGCCATCGCTGGTGAAGGCTGCTTCGGTGGCGGCGTGATTGCCCCAATAGCCCTCGAAATTGGCGATGGAACGGATTGAAACTTCGCCGATCTGGCCTTGCGGAAGGACATTGCCGGCATCGTCGATGATCGCGAGGTCAACCAGCGGCTTTGATGCAGGACCGGTCGAATCCGGTTTGGCGATGTAATTGTCGTTGAGGTTGCCGCAGCCGATGCCGTTGGTCTCGGTCAGGCCGTAGCCGAGCACCGGCAAGCCGCCGCCCATCCCCTTGGCCAGCCGGTCGACATGGTCCTTCGGGCGCGGCGCGCCCCCGGCGGCAAAGGTCTTGCAGCTCGACAGGTCATATTTGTCGCGGTTCGGGTGGATGAGCATTTCATAGCTCATCAGCGGCACGCCTACGAAATAGGTGATCTTTTCCTTTTCGATGAGACGCATCGCCTCTTCGGCATCCCACTTCGGCATCAGCACCAGCTTGCGCCCGATGGCGAAGCTCTGGAGGAAGACGGGCACCTCACCGGTCACATGGAACAGCGGCACATTGAGCAGCGTCGATGCCTGACCGCTCGGCGGATTGCCGGTCATGGTCAGGACATGGACGATCCCGGCCGTCTGGATGATGTAGTTGAACGTGCCCTGCACGACCCCGCGATGCGTGGAGAAAGCACCCTTTGACTGACCGGTCGAACCAGAGGTGAAGAGGATGGTGGCAAGATCGTCGCCGATCACCATCGGCAGCTGCGTGTCTGCACTGCCACCACGGTTGGTAACCGGGGCAATCGCTTCGGCGATGGGCAGCGTCAGGTCGAGCACGACGATCTCGGCGCCATGGTCGATGCCTGCGGCTTCGATGCGGCCTGCGCGCGGGCCATCGGCGACCACCAGGCGGCAGCCGGCGTCCTCGATGCCTGCCACCAGCTCAGCACCTTGCCACCAGCCGTTGAGCAGCGTGGCAACACCGCCAGCCATCAGCGTACCCATATAGGCGACAACCCACGATGGGGCGTTGCGCATGGCAATGCCGACGCGGTCACCCTTGGCGAGACCGAAGCCGTCGACCAGCGCGCGTGCGAAATCGGTCGCGCGGGCATAGACGTCCCCGAAGGTCAGGCGTTCGTCGCCGTCGATGATGAATTCGACTGCCGCATGCTGTTGGCAGAAATAGGCGAAATAGAAAGGCAGGCTTGGCGGTGCGTTGGCGATCACCGGCAGCGTCTGACCATATTTTTCGATGGTGCCGAGCTGAAACATCTTGCCTTCGCCGATGACGGCATCAAGGCCCTGTTCAATCAGCTGGTCCAAAGCGCTGGGCATCTCGAATCTCTCCCTTGGTCTTGTCGTTGAGCGCGGATATGGGGGAGGAAATTCGCGGGGAAAAGACCTTGGACCTCAGCTTCGTTGCTTCGGCATCAAATTATATCAATTTCAATGATCTCGGGCTCAGCCCGAATCTGATCGAATTCGGCGGTTTCGCGCTGCGTTGGTACAGTCTGGCCTACATTGTCGGCATCTTTGCCGCCTATTGGCTTGTGCGGCGAATGATCCGTTTGCCTGGCGCGCCGATGGCCGAACGGCATACCGATGATCTGCTCTTCTGGTCGATGCTCGGCGTCATCCTCGGCGGCCGGCTCGGCTATGTGCTCTTCTACAATCTCGAAGCCTATGTGGATTCGCCGCTCAACGCGCTGAAACTCTGGGAAGGCGGCATGAGCTTTCATGGCGGTCTGGTCGGTGTGCTGCTCGCGGCGCTTTGGGTTTGCCGCCGCAACGGCCTCAGCTTCCTGCGCGTGATGGATTATATCGCGGTTGGTGTGCCGGTCGGCATGCTGCTCGGACGGCTCGCCAACTTCATCAACGGCGAACTATGGGGCCGCGTCACGGATGTGCCCTGGGCGATCATTTTCCCTGCCTCGGGCTCGCTCGATCCCCGCCACCCCAGCCAACTCTATCAGGCGGGGCTGGAAGGCTTGCTCTTGCTTGTCCTCTTGAACTGGCTCTTCTGGCGGACGCAGGTGCGATACTGGCCTGGCTTCCTGGCTGGCATGTTCGCCATTGGTTTGGGGCTCGCGCGCTTCGCCGTCGAATTCGTCAGAGAACCCGATGTGCAGCGCCTGCAGATGGTCGCCGACACTGGCCTTTCCATGGGACAGTGGCTCACTTTGCCGTTGATTGCGGTCGGGGTGTGGGCGGTCGTCACCGCCAAGGGGCGACGCCAGCGTGTCGAGCCCTTTGCCGGGACGGACAGTGTCGCCTGACGGCACCCCTGCCGTGACCTCTTCCGCCGCAGCACAGCGCATCATCCGCGCCATAGAGCGCGGCGGGCCGGTGCCGGTCGGCTTGTTCATGGCCTGGGCCAATGCGCATTATTACGCCACGCGTGATCCGTTGGGCGCGGACGGCGATTTCACCACCTCGCCCGAAATCAGCCAGATGTTCGGAGAACTGATCGGCTTGTGGGCAGCCGACCTTATGTCCCGTGCCGGGGGCGCGTGTCCCGCATGGGTGGAACTTGGGCCGGGGCGCGGCACGCTGACGGCTGATGCATTGCGCGCCATTCGCCGCTTCGGCTTTGCACCGCCGGTCCATTTCGTCGAAACCAGCCCTGTGTTGCGCGATCTTCAGGCCGCAGCGGTTCCCGGCGCGATCTTTCATGAGGATGTCTCGCGGCTGCCCGATGGCCCTGTCATCATCATCGCCAACGAATTTTTCGATGCTCTACCTGTCCGCCAGCTGCTGATGACCGCCGCGGGTTGGCGCGAAAGGCTGGTCGCACTGGTTGAGGGGCGCTTCGTGCCGGTGACGGGGGATGTGCCGATGGACGCTGCTGTCCCCCCGCATCTTCGCGCCGCACCTGCCGGTACAATCCTGGAAACATCCCCGGCCAGCATCGCGATCATGCGTGATTGCGCGACGCGCATTGCAGCGAACGGCGGTGCCATGCTCGTCATCGATTACGGGCATGACCGCAGCGGCCACGGAGATACTTTGCAGGCGGTAGAGCGGCACGGCTTTGCTGATGTGTTCGATGGCGTGGGTGATCGCGACCTCACTGCCCATGTCGATTTCGCGGCCCTGGCGGAAGCGGCAGACAGCGTGGGTACACGCGTGCACGGACCCATTGGGCAGGGCGCCTTTCTCAAGGCGCTCGGCATTGATGCCCGGGCAGACAGCCTCGCCGCGCGCCAACCCGATCGCGGTGCTGACATCATGGCCGCGCGAGATCGGCTGACCGCAGCGGATGCAATGGGGACATTGTTTCGGGTGCTCGGCGTCACCGCTTCCAATTGGCCGCAGCCGGAGGGCTTCGCAAAATGAGCGGGCCATACACGCTTGCCGTGCCCGGCTTTGCCGAAGCCGCAGCCTTATCCGCTGTTGCGCAGGAAAGTTTTCGGCAGACCTTCTTTTATCGTGACTATCCGCCAGAGGATCTGGCCGCCTTCCTTGAGAGCGCGATGGGCGAGGCCCGCTATGCGGCCCAGCTGTCCGATCCTGCCTATGCTCTGCGCGTGGCCCGGGGTGACGACGGAAGCTTCGCCGGCTTCATTAAGGGCGGTCCGAATGAACTACCCATGCCAGAAGGCGAGCCGCCGCTTGCGGAGACATGGGAACTGCATCAGCTCTACCTCCTTCCTGAGGCTCAGGGCACTGGCATCGCAGATGCAATGATGGACTGGCTCTATGCAGAGGCGCGTGCGCGCGGCGCCTGTGCGCTCTACCTGTCGGTTTTCGTGGAAAACCTGCGCGCCAAACGCTTCTATGCCCGCCACGGTTTCACGGAGATCGGTTATAATCCCTTCCCCGTCGGCGCCACCATCGATGACGACCGCGTGTGGAGAAAATGGCTGTGACCGGACCCGTTGCCCTCTGGACTAGCCCGCTTCTCTCCCACGTTCCGCACGGCTTTGCCGGGCGGCGCGGTGGGGTATCTGCTGGCGCATTCGCCAGCCTTAATGTTGGCACTGGCTCAGGCGAGGATGAGGCGCTGGTCATGGAAAACCGGCGTCGTGCGGCTGATGCCGTGCTGCCCGGCGCCGTGCTCGCCAGCGTGTTTCAAGTGCATGGCCGCGAATGCGTGGTAGCCGATGCTTGGCCGATGGACGCCCGACCTCATGCCGATGCTTTAGTGACAGACCGGCCGGGCCTGCTGCTCGGTATCCTCACCGCCGATTGCGTGCCGGTGCTTTTTGCTGATGCCGCGGCCAATGTGGTTGGCGCTGCCCATGCTGGATGGAAGGGCGCGCTCGCCGGCGTTACCGATGCCACGCTTGAGGCGATGGAGCGTCTGGGGGCAGATCGTGCGCGCATCAGCGCCGCCATCGGGCCCTGTATCGCCCGCGCGAGCTATGAGGTGGATCGCCCGCTGTTCGATGCCTTCACTGGTGCCGATCCGGAGAACGAACGCTTTTTTATCGACGGCAGGCCTGATCGCTGGCAGTTCGATCTCGAAGCTTATGTCGCGGCGCGTCTCGGCGCGGCAGGGGTCCGACAAGTCGAAGCGATGGGGCTCGATACCTATGCGCGCGACGATGATTTTTTCAGTTTCCGCCGCGCCACGCATCGGGGTGAACCGGGCTATGGCCGGCAGATCAGCATGATCGGGGTGGCGGCATGAACACACGGCATTACGGCCTCATCGGCGGGCTTGTTGCCTTTGCCATCATGCTGCTCCTGCCAGCGCCGGATGCGATGCCGCAGGCTGCCTGGCATGTGTCTGCGTTGGTTGTGCTGATGGCGATCTGGTGGATGACGGAGGCTTTGCCGCTCACCGTCACCGCATTGCTCCCCTTCCTGCTGGTGCCGTTGTTCGGGGTGATGCCAGCCAATGCCATCGCCAAGGAGTATTACTCTCCGATCCTCTTTCTCATTCTCGGCGGCGCATTTCTTGCGCTCGCCATCGAACGCGTCGGTCTGCACCGTCGGCTGGCGCTCGGCCTGCTCAAACTCGCGCGTCCCACGGCCGGCGGCCTGCTGTTCGCCTTCATGGGCGCGACTGCGCTCCTTTCCATGTTCATCTCCAACACATCGACCGCGCTCATCATGGTGCCGATCGCGCTCGCCGTTCTGCGTGCCGGCGGTGTGGGTGAAGGGCGAACCGATGGCCTCGCCGGGGCGATGATGATGGGCGTTGCCTTTGCCGCATCACTTGGGGGGCTCGGCACGCTGGTCGGTTCGCCTACCAATGCCATTGCGGCCGGCCTCATCAACGAAAGTGTGGGTACGAACATCGGCTTCGCGCAATGGGCTGCATTCGGTATGCCGGTTGTGGCCGTATCCGTGCCTATCGCCGCTTGGCTGCTCATGCGTGTTCAACGCGTGTCGGCAGACCCGTTTGATGGACGCGCCGCTGCTGCGGCCATTGCCCATGATGCCAACTGGTCGATCGCCGAACGGCGTGTCGTGCCGGTCTTCCTGATCGTCTTCCTCGCCTGGGTGGCACAGCCCTGGATCGAAGATTACCTGCCTGCCGGTGCACTCACCGACGGGACGATTGCCGTCGCCGGCAGTCTGCTCCTGTTCGTCATCCCTGACGGAACAGGTCGCCCGCTTCTTGTCTGGCGCGAAGCGGACCGTGCGCCGTGGGGCGTCATCATGATGTTCGGCGGCGGGCTGGCCCTTGCTGCTGCCATCGGCGAATCAGGCCTAGCCGAATGGCTCAGCCATGTCCTCGAACCCTTGAAGGTTGTGCACCCGATCATTCTTGCGCTTGCGGTGGTCGCGCTCATCATCCTCATCACCGAATTCGCATCCAATGTCGCGACGGCCAGCGGGATCATGCCGGTGATTGCAGCGCTTATCGCTGCGACCGGCGCCGATCCGTTGCTGCTGGCAATGGCTGCCGGCATGGCGGCGAGTTGGGGCTTCATGCTTCCGTCCGGCACCGGGCCCAACGCCATCGCTTGGGCAACAGGCCACATCGCGCTGCCGAAGATGCTGAAAGCCGGCTTCGCGCTCGACATTGTCGGTGTGCCGCTGCTGGTCGGTGTCTGCTGGGCAGTGGCGACCTTCATGTAGGAGAAGGTTTCAATTGTAACCGGTTTCGCCTAGGCTTTGGTCTCATTTCTGCCGGAGACCCCTTCCCGATGGCCAAGCCGCCGCTGCCTACCGCCACCCCGCGCCGCAAACCGAAGCCGTCGATCGAGACCATCGGCAACCGCAAGCTGTCCCCAGCGACGCTGATGATGGGCTTCGGCTTTGATCCGATGCTGTCTGAGGGCGCTCTGAAACCTCCGATCTTCCTGACCTCTACCTTTGCCTTTGAAAATGCCGAGGCTGGCAAGCGCCATTTCGAAGGGATCACAGGCAAGCGGCCGGGCGGTGCGGACGGACTCGTGTATTCGCGCTTCAACGGCCCCAATCAGGAAATCCTCGAAGATCGACTGGCGGTATGGGACGAGGCTGAGGACGCGCTGGTCTTTTCAAGTGGTATGTCCGCCATTGCTACCCTGTTCCTCGCCCATGTCGGCGCGGGCGATGTCATTGTGCACTCAGGGCCTCTCTATGCGGCGACGGAAACAATGATCGCGCGCATCCTTGCCCGCTTCGGCATCACCTATCTCGACTTTCCGGCAGAAGCCTCGCGGGAGGAAATGGATGCCATCCTCGCCGCGGCCAAGGAACAGGCGGCGGCTCAGGGTGGCCGCGTCGCGATGGTCTATCTCGAAAGCCCGGCGAACCCCACCAATGCGCTGGTCGATGTGGAGGCGATGCGCGCTGCCGTCGATGCCGCATTCGATGCCGATTCGCGCCCTGCCATCGCCATCGACAACACTTTTCTTGGCCCGCTGTGGTCCCGCCCGCTGCGCCACGGTGCGGATGTCGTGCTTTACAGCCTCACCAAATATGCCGGTGGCCATTCCGATCTTGTTGCGGGCGGGGTGCTTGGTGCCAAGCGCTGGCTCGATCCGGTGCGCGCAATGCGCAACACCATCGGTACGATCTGCGATCCCAACACGGCTTGGATGCTGTTGCGCAGCCTCGAAACTCTTGAACTGCGCATGAGCCGCGCTGGCGAGAATGCAGCAAAGGTCTGTGATTTCCTGCGCAGCCACCCAAAGGTGGATGGCCTCGGCTATCTGGGGTTCCTGCCAGAAGGGCCGCAGAAGGATATCTTCGACCGGCATTGCACCGGTGCCGGTTCCACCTTCTCGCTGTTCATTAGCGGCGGGGAGGCAGAGGCATTCCGTTTTCTGGATGCACTGAGGATCGCCAAGCTGGCCGTCAGCCTTGGCGGGACCGAAACACTGGCTTCGGCGCCTGCGGCGATGACCCATTTGTCGGTGCCCGATGACCGCAAGGCAGCGATGGGCATCACCCCCAATCTTGTCCGCATTTCCATCGGCATTGAGGATCCGGATGATCTCATCGCCGATTTCGCACAAGCGCTCGACGCGGTCTGATCATCACTGGCACAAGTCACGATAACGCAAACGTAACGGAAAACCGCTTGCCGGGCGCGACTTTCGCCCGCACTGTCGCGGTCCTATGGCGATGGAGGCGCAATATCGGTTTGAGGGAGAGGGTGCGTCTGCCGCACTCTTGCTTTCGGGCCGCTATACCCTCGCGCGCCTTGGCAGCGTGCATGACCGTCTGTTCGCTGATGTGCGCGCGCATCCGGGTTTGGTCCGGATCGACCTTTCCGAAATCGAGCGCATTGACACTGTGGGTGCCTGGGTGGTCGGGCGGCTGGTTCAGGAAACCGGCGCGCAGGTGACCGGCGCGAGCGCTGATGCGCGGACGCTTATGGAAGCGGTGGCGGAGGCCGACCAGCCGGTGCGCATCCGCCCCGATAGCGCCAGTCCTTTTGTTCGCTTCGTTAGCGAAGTAGGCCGCGCTGCGCGCATCATCTTTTCCGAGTTCGCGCAGCTGGTGGCCTTTTTCGGCGCCGCGCTCGTGGCGGCGGTGCGCCTGTTGCGTCAACCGAGTCGGATCCGTTGGCATGCGGTGATCCGCGGCTTTGAAACTGTTGGCGTCAACGCGCTCGTCATTATCGGCCTGATGCTGTTCCTCGTCGGCATAGTCATTGCCCAGCAGGGCGCAGTGCAGCTCGAACAATTCGGGCTGGAGGTTTTCACCATCAACCTCGTCGGGCGAGCCTCGATTCGCGAACTCGGCCTGCTGATGGCCGCAATCATGGTGGCGGGCCGTTCCGGTTCCGCTTTTGCTGCGCAGATCGGCACCATGAAACTGACGGAGGAAGTGGATGCGATGCGCACCATCGGCGTGTTCCCGATGGACGCGCTGGTCCTGCCGCGCGTCTTTGCGACCCTGTTGATGATGCCGCTGCTGGGCTTTTACGCGTCGATCTGCGCGATCATCGGCGGTGGCCTATATTGTTGGCTCGGGCTCGACATTCCGCCGCTCACCTATGTCCAGTTGTTGCAGGACATCATCCCGATGACCGATTTCTATGCCATGCTGATCAAAGCGCCGGTGTTCGGTATCATCATCGCCATCACGGGCTGCTATCATGGCATGCAGGTCAAGGCGAACGCCGAGGAGGTTGGTTTGCGCACGACTGCTGCCGTGGTGCAGGGCATCTTCCTCGTGATCGTGCTCGATGCTTTCTTTGCCGTTTTCTTCTCCTCGCTGGGGTGGAATTGATGAGCAGCTATACCGACCAGCTGCCGGAGGACATCGAGGATGTGCCTGTCCTCGACTGGGATGATGCGCTCGCCATCCGGGTGCGCGGTCTCACCAATGCCTTTGGCGAGCAGGTGGTCCATGAAGGGCTCGATCTCGATGTTCGGCGGGGAGAAATCCTTGGCGTGGTTGGTGGCTCAGGCACCGGTAAGTCGGTGCTGATGCGCTCAATCATTGGGCTGCAGGAGCCGCAGGCGGGGGACATCACTGTTTTTGGTCAGCCTGCGCTCGGGCTGACCGATGCCGCAGCTTTGCGGGAAATCCGCCGTCGCTGGGGTGTGTTGTTCCAGGGCGGTGCGCTCTTCTCGACCTTGACCGTTGCCGAAAATGTGCAGGTTCCGATCAAGGAATATTATCCCGATTATTCGCAAGCGCTGCTGGATCAGATCGCCGCATATAAGGTCGTTCTGGCCGGTCTCCCGGCTGATGCCGGACCCAAATATCCGGCGGAACTGTCGGGCGGCATGGTCAAGCGTGCGGCTCTGGCCCGCGCGCTCGCACTTGATCCGGCGCTTCTTTTTCTCGACGAGCCGACGGCCGGGCTTGATCCGATCAGTGCGGCCGCCTTCGATGAGTTGATCCGCGAACTTGCCGATACCTTGGGCCTGACTGTCCTGCTGATCACCCATGATCTCGATACGCTGCACAGCGTGTGTGACCGGGTGGCGGTGCTGGCTGACCGGCGGGTCATCGCCATCGGCACTATCGACGAACTGGTCGCTACCGACCATCCCTGGATCCAGAGCTATTTTCTGGGTCCGCGCGGCCGCGCCGCATCCCAAGCAGACCGGCGGCGTCATGCGTCTGCCACAGGAGCTACGCACTGATGGAAAATCGCTCCAGCAACTTCCTTGTCGGCAGTGTCACGCTGATCCTGATGTTCGCGCTTGCGGCCTTCACCGTCTGGCTTGCCGGCGCCGGCGGCAAGGACCGCGTCGAATATGACATTTTCTTCAAGCAGTCGGTTGAGGGGCTGAACAAGGGTTCGTCGGTGCTGTTCTCGGGTGTTCCGGCGGGTCAGGTGCAAGACATCGCCTTGTGGATGCCCGACCCCCAGTTTGTGCGGGTACGCATAGAGGTGGATGAGGATATCCCGATCCTTGAAGGCACCACGGCGTCCATTGGCGGGGTCGGCTTCACTGGTGTTTCGCAGATCCAGCTCGACGGCGCGGTGCGCGGCGCTTCGCCGATCACCGATCTCGGCCCTGCCGGCCGCCCGGTCATTCCGACTCGGCTCGCAGGCTTGGGGCAGCTGCTGAACAATGCGCCGCAGCTGCTCGAACGATTGTCCACGCTGACCGAACGGCTCACCGAGTTGGCGGATGATCGTAACCAGCAAAGCCTCGCCAACATCCTCGATAATGTCGAAACCCTCTCCGGTACGCTCGCGCGCAACGGTCCGCAGCTTGAAGCAGCGCTGGCGGAAGCGCGTGTTTCCGTGCAGCAGGCCGGCCGCGCTGCAGAGGAGATCGGCAGGCTCGCAGCGACCAGTAACAGCCTGCTCGACGAACAGGGGCGGCCAATGATCGCTGATCTCAGACGCGCGGTCACCTCAGCCGAACGCTCTATCGTGACGCTCGAAGGCGCTATTGCCGATGCACGGCCCGGCCTGCAGGCGTTCAGCACGCGGACCATTCCGGAGGCGAATGCGTTGATCCGTGATCTTCGCCGCAGCGCGCAGACCCTGTCCAATGTCGCCGACCGGCTCGATCAGCAGGGGGCGGGCGGGGTGATTAACCCCAGTCTGCCCGACTATGAGGAAAAGTGAGAAGGATGCCGCCCATGAAATCCCGCCCGATCCTCCTCGCTGCAAGTGCCGCGCTCATGCTGTCCGGCTGTATCAGCCTCGGCGGAGACGTGCCGGCCAGCCTGCTCAACCTTTCGGCAGACACTGTGCCTGCGCCTGATAGTGTCCGTTCAGGCAGTGCGCAGACTGCGCTTACTGTCGTTATCCCCTCAGTGCCGCAAAAGCTGCGCACGCCGCGTGTGCCGGTAGAAACTGGCGGCACGGAAATTGCGTATCTCAAAGACGCGCAGTGGGTGGAACCGCCCGCGCGCCTGTTCCAGCGCCTCCTTTCCGAAACGCTGTCGGCTTCCGGCGGACGATTGGTGCTGACCGAAACCGAACTCATCACCGGCCCGGGGGAATTGCTGTCAGGTGATCTTCTGGACTTCAGTATCGATGCCGACAGCGGGCAGGCCGTCGTTACTTTTCAGGCGATGCGCCTCACCAACGATGGCTCAATGATTGCGCAGCGCCGCTTCCAGGCGCGCGAGAGCGTGGGCGAACTTACCCCTGCCAACGCAGGCGCCGCCCTGAACCGTGCCGCCAACCGTGTCGCCGCAGAAGTTTCCCGCTGGATGGCAGGATAAAGAATACAGCCGACCTGTTCGCAAAGAAGGAAGTCGAATGAATCTCGAAGGCAAGATCGCTTGGGTTACCGGCGCATCCTCCGGCATCGGCCGCGCGCTCGCGCTGGCGCTGGCGAAGGAAGGGGTGCACCTCATCCTCTCCGGGCGCCGTCGTGAGGCGCTGCAGGAAACCGCAGCTGCTACCGGCGCGGTATGCATGATCTTGCCCTTCGACACGACCGATCTTGCCGCGCTTCCCGACATGGTCGCGCAGGCGCATGGCTGGCAGGGACGGATCGACATCCTCGTCAACAATGCCGGCATCAGCCAGCGCAGCCTTGCCGTCGATACCGACACCTCGGTCTATGACGCGGTGATTGGTGCGGATCTGATCGCCCCGATCCACCTGACCCAGCATTGCCTGCCGCATCTCGTCGCCAATCGCGAAGGCATGGTCGTCTCCATTTCCTCGGTCGCCGGGCGCGCAGGCGTGCCGTTGCGGACTGCCTATTGCGCGGCGAAGCACGGCCTCATCGGTTATATGGATGCACTGCGCGCTGAAACTGAGATTGCCCACGGGCTTCACGTCCTCAACGTCTTGCCGGGTTCGGTCGCGACCGATGTTGCCAAGAATGCGCTCACCGCTGATGGCGTGCCGCAGGGCCACAGCGATCCTCAGATTGATGCCGGTATCCCGCCGCAGGAATGCGCGGCGGAAATCGTTGTGGCGATGAAGGCTGGCACACGCGAACTCATCGTCGCGCGCGGGATGGAAATGGAGCTCGCCAAGTTGCGGCAGTCGGATGGTGACGCTCTGTTCGCCATAACCGCCAAGCTGGGGGCAAAGCTGGCCGGGGTTGAGGGCTAGGCCGCCGCGAGCTTCGCCTCAACCGCGGCGATGAGCGCATCGACACCCATGTCGGCGCTCATCTCCTCTGGCCCCAACAACAGCGTCAGCTCATCCTCGTCGCGTCGCAGTATCGCCGGCAGGGGTAGGCGCGACAATGCCGGATAGGCTCGCGCAAAATCCTGCCGATGATAGAATTCGGTGGGGAAGGGCCGGGCCTTCAACCAGTCGCGCCAAGTCCCCTTCATGCTTACCGCGCCGTAGGTGATGGCGCACAGGTCACATGGATAGGTGTCCGGTCGAATGGCCTTGTGCACCGCATCGAATAGCGCCGCGCCAAGCCCCTCGTCGGCATTGTAAACGATCACCAGCGCATCGGGTTGGCGCCGGTCAAAGGTCATGGCGCAGTTACGGCTCGTTCAAGCGCGCGGTGGATCGCCGCCGGCTTGCGGCTCGCGGCGTTGCGCCAGCTCTGGGCGTCGTCAAGGTTCACCGGCGTTCCGTCGGGGCGGAGGATGAGCACGGTCGGCGTGCCCTCGATATCACCCAGTCCGAGCCGCTGTGCGACCGGGATGGCGCGGAGCGACCGTTCGATCGGCACATGCACCCAGACGATGTGGTACCGCTGCGCTAGCATCGCTTCGGTGCGCTCGTTTTCCATCGCATCGACCAAAGCGCGGCTATCGTGGCACCAACCGGCGCCGAATACGACCAGCACATGCTTGCCGCTCGTTCGCGCCTCGGCCAGAGCGGCATCGACATCGGCATTGCTGTCTCGGCTTGCGTCGAAGGGCGTGGGAAAAGGCGCGGGAATGATAGTGACCGGCCTAGGAGGCATCCGCGTAATCACTGGCGGCGGTGTCGGCGGCCCTTGCAGCATGGCCGCAAGGGCGAGCATCGCAATGCTCATTTCCGCAATCCTCCGCCCGATCCGTCGACCGCGATTGCCTGACCTGACACATACGGGTTGGCGCTGCTCGCCAGCCACACGACCACCGCCGCCACATCGTCCGGCGTCGGCACCCGGCCAAAGGGGAAGCGTGCGTCGAGCTCATGGATGTCGGCAACGCCTGTCACCGCGCGCGCCAGCCGCTCACCCATGTCGGAAACAGTCAGGCTCGGCTTGACGATGTTCACGCGTACGCCGTTCGGCATCTCTTCCTTGGCCAGTGTCAGCGCCAGCGATTCCATCGCTGCTTTGCCCATATTGTAGGGCGCGCCGTTCGCGGCATGGCTGTCAGTCGCGACGGAGGAGATCATGATGATGTCCGATCGACTATGCTTCCTAAGGTGGGGGAGCGCCGCCCGACTGAGATAATGCGGCGCCAGCGCATGCACGGCCATGACGCGGCTCAGTTCTGCGGCTTCGGTGTCGGCGACACTGCGCCCGGAAGATGCGATGCCGGCATTGTTGATCAGGATATCGAACCCGCCGAAATCGCGAGCAACCGCCGCCACCATCGCGTCGCACGCTTCGGGCTCGGCAACCTGCGCGGCATAGATTTCAGCGCGGCGGCCCAGCCCGCGTGCGGCTTCGGCAGTCTCACGCGCCGCATCCTCGTCGCGACGGTAATTGATGGCGATGTCGGCCCCGGCGCGGGCAAGGGCGAGGGCAATCCCGCGTCCGATCCCGCGCGATCCGCCGGTGACGAGCGCGGTGCGCCCGGAGAGGTCGATGGCTATGCTCATGTCTTCGGTTTGTGGGGTGGACCAGCGGGGCTGTCAAATGGTCGTCCGCTTTCGTGCTTGGCGTTCCCCTCATGTTCCTGTTAAGGGGCGCCATGGCGAAAGCGCGGCGCATCTACACCTGTCAGTCCTGCGGCGCTCAGGCGAACCGCTGGCAGGGCCAATGCGTCGATTGCGGCGAATGGAACACGCTGGTCGAAGAAGCGCCGGCCACCGTGTTTTCGCAGAAACATGATTTGTCCGGTGGCGGGCAGCCGATCCTGATTGAAACCCTTTCTGGCAGCGAATCGATGCCGGCTCGCATGGCGACCGGCATTGCCGAGTTTGATACCGCAGTGGGTGGCGGCCTTGTCGCCGGCTCTGCGAGCCTGATTGGCGGTGATCCCGGTATCGGTAAGTCGACCCTGCTGCTCCAGGTCGCCGCAAGGCTTGCACTCGCGGGTAAGCGGGTGGCCTATGTGTCGGGCGAGGAAGCGGCCGGGCAGGTGCGGCTGCGCGCGCAGCGGCTGGGCTTTGCTGACGCGCCGGTGACCCTCGCCTCGGCGACCAGCGTGCGCGATATCCTTACGACCTTCGCGGCTGGATCGCCGCTCGACCTGCTCGTTATCGATTCGATCCAGACGATGCATTCCGATCTCATCGAAGGCGCGCCGGGCACGGTCAGCCAGGTGCGCGCCAGCGCGCAGGAACTGATCCGCTTTGCCAAGGAACGCGGAACGGCGTTGGTGCTCGTCGGCCATGTGACGAAGGATGGCAGTCTGGCGGGACCGCGCGTGCTCGAACATATGGTCGATACCGTGCTCGCCTTTGAAGGGGAGCGCAGCCACCAGTATCGTATCCTGCGTAGCGTCAAGAACCGCTTCGGCGGTACCGATGAGATCGGCGTATTCGCGATGGCGGCTGAAGGGCTGACCGAAGTCTCTAACCCCAGCGCGTTATTCCTTACCGATCGGCACGGCGATGTGCCGCCCGGCACCGCCGTTTTTCCGGCGATGGAGGGAACCCGGCCCGTGCTGGTGGAGATTCAGGCGCTCACCCTGCGTCTGTCCAGCGGCGCGACCCCGCGCCGTGCCGTGGTGGGATGGGATTCCGGGCGGCTCGCGATGATCCTTGCTGTTCTGGAGGCGCGTTGCGGCCTCTCGCTCTCCGCTGCGGAAGTCTATCTCAATGTCGCGGGTGGCTATCGCCTCGCCGATCCTGCCGCAGACCTCGCGGTCGCGGGCGCTATTGTTTCCGCCTTTGCCGAACGGCCGCTGCCGGCCGATGCAGTGCTGTTCGGAGAAATTGCGCTGTCGGGTGATCTGCGCCCCGTAGCGCACGCGCCGCTGCGCCTGCGCGAATCGACCAAGCTTGGCTTTGGTCGCGCCATCATCCCGGCCGCTGCCGCGCCGGAGGCGACAATCCGGCTTGAAACGCATGATCGCCTCGCCGGATTTGTTGACCGGCTGCTGGGCAGGGGATAGCGCAATCGGCATGGACGGCCTCACCGCGCTCGACATCATCGTGCTCGTCGCCCTCGCTGGAGGCGTCGTGAGTGGCGCTCTGCGCGGATTTGTGCAGGAAGCGCTCAGCCTTGCCGCGCTGATCGTCGCGCTCTTTGCGCTGCGTCTGTTTCATTCGCCGCTAACTCTGTGGCTGATGGAAATAATCGGCACCGAAGCCGGCGCCTCGGTGCTGGCCTTCGTGCTCATCATGGGCGTGATTTGGGGCGGTGGAAAATTTGCTGCGGCGCGCATAGGGGGCGCAACGCGCAGTTCGGTGATCGGTCCTTTCGATCGTGTCCTCGGGGCAGGCTTTGGCGCACTCAAGGGGCTGCTTGTGCTCACCGTCGGCTTCATGCTGGTCACGCTCGCCTACAATCTGGTGTTTGGTGCGGACAGCGAACGTCCGGCCTGGATGGCGGAAAGCCGGAGCTACCCGTTGCTGCGCGCCACCAGTGCAGCTCTTTCGGACGTGGTTGCCGAGCGACTGAATGACGATCCTGACCCTGCCGGCGCGGCAGCTACGTGAGCAGCGCGCTCTATACCCGTGACATCCTTCGGCTGGCGCTGACCGCCGCGCAGCATCCCCGCCTTGATGATTCGCATGCCAGTGTGGAACGGCGCGCCCGTCCCTGCGGAAGCGGCATCATACTGGATGTCGCGCTAGACCCTGACGGCCGCGTCGCCGCGGTCGGCGTCGTGATCAATGCCTGCGCCTTTGGCCAGGCGGCTGCTGGTCTGGTTGCTGCCCATGCGCCGGGCCGCAGCATGGATGATCTCGCTGCCGTCGCTTTGGCGGTCGAAGCCTGGCTTGCCGGAGACAATCCTGCATTGCCCGATTGGCCCGGTCTGAACCATCTCGCGCCTGCGCTTGCCCATCCGGCCCGGCATGGCGCTATTTTGCTTCCGTTTCTTGCTCTGTCAGAGGCGGTGGGCATGGCCCTTGCGGCGAGCAGGAGCGCGGCATGAATAGGGCGCAGGTCACTGTCTTTGCTGCGCTCTCGGCGGCGCTTGCTGTCGCTGCTGGCGCCTATGGGGCGCATGCTGCTCCCACCGCACAGGCAGCGGACTGGCTCGCCACCGGCAGTTTTTATCAGATGGTTCACGCCGTCGCTGCGATTGCGCTCGCTTCGCGCTACCCGCGTATAGCCGCTCTGTTGCTCGCCGGAGCCGCCCTTTTCGCGTTGACGCTTTACGCCATGGCGCTCGGCGCCCCGCGCTGGCTTGGCGCGGTGACCCCCATCGGCGGCGTGATGATGATCGCTGGTTGGGTGACCCTTGCTGCGTTGGCCGCGCGCAAGGCTGATTGACTTAACCGCGTCTGTTGCCCCGGCAACGGTCCGAACAATAAACTACCTTGTCCCAGTCGCGCGCCCATTTCTTTCGCCATGCAAAGGGTCGGTTGCACGCCGGGCACATTTTTTGTGGCAGGTTCGCCTTGGCAACGCCGTTGGGCATTACCTCGGCTCGCTGTCGAGAAAGGCGGCGACCTCCTCCAGCTCGACGTCGTGGGCGAGGAATGTTTGGCCGATGCCGCGGGCCAGAAGGAACGGCACCTTGCCCCCGCTCGCCTTCTTGTCGTGCGCCATGTGGCCTGCGAGCACTGCGCCCGAGGCCCGCACACCTGCTGCGACTAATCCGTCGGGCAGCCTCGATGCTTTGAGGTGCGCCGAAACACGGGCTGCATCCTCCGCTGCGCACAATCCGCGTGCCGCCGAGAAGCGGAAGGCGAGTGCCATGCCGGCTGCCACTGCTTCGCCATGCAGCAACCGGTCGGAAAAGCCGGTCTCGGCTTCCAGCGCATGGCCGAAAGTGTGGCCAAGGTTCAGCAACGCCCGTCGTCCGCTGGTTTCGCGCTCGTCGTCGGCCACGATTGCCGCCTTAGCCGCGACGCTGGTGGCAATGGCATGCCGCCGTGCGGAATCGTCGCCGCTCAGCAGGGCTTCTCCGTTCGCTTCACACCATTCAAAAAAGCCGGGATTGTCGATGAGGCCGTATTTCACCACCTCGGCATAGCCTGCCGCAAGTTGCCGGCGGGACAGCGTGTCGAGGACGTCCGGGTCAATCAGGACCGCTGATGGCTGGTGGAACGCACCGATCAGATTCTTGCCAGCGCCAGCGTTAATCGCGGTCTTGCCGCCGACACTGCTGTCCACCTGCGCGAGCAGGGTGGTGGGCAATTGAATGAAGCCGCATCCGCGCTTCAGGATCGCTGCTGCAAAGCCCACCAGATCGCCAACCACTCCGCCGCCGAGCGCGATGACATGATCCGATCGCTCGATTTCCAGAGCGAGCAGCGCGTCGCACAGCTTTGCCAGCTCACCCCAGCTCTTGCTTCCTTCGCCGACGGGCACTGTGATGACGTGCAGCGGCAGGCCCGTGGCGGCGAGGCCTGCGCGCAATGCCGGTAGCTGGGCGGAGGCGACTTCTGCATCTGTGACGATGACGATGCGGCGTTTTAGCCAAGGCGCCAGCAGTTCGCCCGCCCGGGCAAAGCCACCCTTGCTCAGAATGACATCATAGCTGCGGTCGGCGAGGCTAACGGGAATGCGGGTGTCGGTCATGCGCCCAGCCCCTTCATTGCCGCGAGCACCGCGTCAACTGCTCTCGAATGGGGTGATGCATCGCACCGCACCTTGAGATGCGCTTCGGCATAGGCGGCGCCGCGCTTTTCCATGAGGTCAGTGATCACCTCTGTCGGATTGCGCCCATGCAGCAGCGGGCGGTGATTGCGCCGAGAAACGCGCTCAACCAGCACCGGTATCGGCACGTCGAGCCAGATGGCGAGCCCGCGCGCAAGAATCTCGGAACGCGTTGCTTCTTGAGCAAAAGCGCCGCCGCCGGTTGCGATCACACATCGCGGACCGTCAATCAGCCGCGTGATGACGCGGCGTTCCCCGTCGCGGAAATGCCCTTCGCCATACCGTTGGAAAATCTCCGAGATGGAGAGGCCCGCCGCCTTCTCGATCTCCTCGTCCGCATCGTAGAATGGCAGGCTCAGGCGCGCCGCGAGCCGCCGTCCGACTGTCGATTTGCCCGATCCCATCATTCCGACCAGCAGGATTGATCGCTCGCCCATCGGCCGTACCGGCCGGTCTGGCGGGGCATCATCCTCTCTGGCGGGTTTGTCAGGAACGGTCATCGCGCTTCACCGCCTATCCGCTGGCGAAGGGGTGCGCAAATCCGTTTCACCGCGCGCTTATTGCTCCGGCATAAGAGACAGCGCTAAAGGGGACGTCCGCGAAGCTGGTCGCGGCAGGTGAGATGGAGGTTGCGTGGCGGGACGGATCGGCAGGGCGGCGGCATTGTTCGCCGGCGCGTCGTTCGCCGCGCTGGTCGCGCTCCCTGTGCTCGGGCAGGAATCGCTCTTGCCGCCGGGGTTCGATCAACCCCCGCCTAAGTCTGCCCCTGCACCCAGCCCCACGCCAGCGCCTGCCCCGGTCGCCAGTCCTACGCCGCGCCCTTCGCCGACTGCTGCGCCGCGTCCGGTGGCCCCGTCTGCAAATGGCATCACGGTCGCGACCGGTGATCCTTTGCTTCCGCCTCAGGAAGGCGATGCCTTGGAAGAGGAGGAAACGGAGGCTCCTCCGCCGCGCTATGATTTGCCCCCCGGTTCGCGCCGCCTGACAACACGGGTCGGCCTTCTGTCGGCAGAGACCGGCGGTCTCGCCCCCGATGCCTTTGGCAACCGCGGGCGTTATGCCATTGCTTTGATGGATGCGACGCGTGAGCCTCAGGTGTCGCGCTGGTCCGCTATCCTGCTGCGTCGCGCTCTCATGTCAGGCGTTGATACGCCTTCCACCGTCAATGGCGCGGATTTCGTCGCGGCGCGTGCTTGGCTGCTGTTGCGGCAGGGTGAGGCCCAGGCCGCGCGGATGCTCGTCCAGTCGGTCGATCCGGATAAGGCCAGCACCCGCTTGCGCGGCGTTGCCATGCAGGTGTTTCTGGCCAATGCCGATCCGGCGGGCCTGTGCCCCTATGTTCCGGCGGAGGCAGGCCGCGGCAATCGCACCTGGGATCTGGTGCAGGCTATGTGCGCGGCCATGGTTGGCGAATCCGGGACAGCCGGCGCGATCCTTGAGCGCGTGCGCCGCAGCGGCCGGATTGCTGCGATCGATGTCAAACTGGCAGAAAAAGTCATTGGCGCCGGCATCAACAGCCGCCGCTCGGCAACAGTGTTGTGGGATGATGTGGAAGAACTGACTCCCTGGCGTTTCGGGCTCGCTACTGCCACCGGAGTTGCCATCCCTGACAATCTTTGGCGGACAGCCACCCCCTCGATGCGCGGCTGGGCGGTGCAGGCGCCGATGATCCCGCTGGAACAGCGACTGCCGCTCGCGCCGGAAGCCGCGGCCAAGGGCATCCTGTCTGCGCGCGCTTATATTGATCTGGTCGCGATGGCTGCGGACGGAGAAGCGCCGACGGACGATGTTGCCGATATGGGTCGTGCGGTGCGACTAGCCTTCGTCGCAGCCGACCTTGCCGACCGCGTGAACAGCATTTCCGCCCTGATGACGGCGACCAGCGGCTATTCAGGCCATGTGCTTGCTGCCCGCCCGGCAGCCCGGGTCGGCCCCGTGCCGCTCGGCGAAGATCAGGCCTTCGCCATGCTTGGCGCCATGTTTGCCGGCGGCCTTGACCGGAATGCCATTGCCTGGGCCCCGCGTATTCAGGTTGGCACTCCGGCTTGGGGCTTGCTCGCCGTGGGCTCGCCTCGCCCCTTGGTGGGCGTCAATGCCGGTCAAGTCGCCGATTTTGCCAGTGCCGATGACAGTGAAGCCAGTTTGCGCACCCGCTTTCTTGCCGCCTCTCTGATCGGCCTGGGCCGCGTCGATGCTGGCGATGCTGCCGATCTTGCGGAGGAATATGATCTCGCCCTCAACCGGGAAACGCGCTGGTCGCGGGGCATTGCGCTCGCGGCGGAGCGGGGCGAGGCGGGTATGGTTGCTCTGCTTGTTGCCGTCGGGTTGCAAGGCCGTGACTGGCAGTCGATCCCGCCCTCGCGCCTCTATCATATCACTGCCGCGCTGCGCCGTGTCGGCCTTGGCGCGGAAGCGCGGATGATCGCGGCAGAGGCGGTCACGCGCGTCTGATGCCCCGCCGCCCGCGCGACAGCGAGGCGCATATCGCAGATGCCGACCACGCGCTGATTGACCGTTTCGCGGAGATGCTTGCGGCTGATCGCGGTGCGGCACGCAACACTTTGCTCGCTTACCGGCGCGATCTGGAACAGGCGGCAGAGGCGCTCGCGCGGAGCGGTGGCCTTGGCGGTGCGGATGCGGATGCTTTGCGCACGCTCGTCGCCGGTTGGTCAGATCTCGCCGCGTCCAGCCTGTCGCGAAAGCTCTCGGCTCTGCGCGGTTTCTACCGCTTCTGTGAAGAAGAAGGGCTGCTCGCCGCTGATCCGAGTGCCAGCCTTGCCCGCCCGACGACACGGCGTCCACTGCCGCGCCTGCTCGACCGTGGGGAGATGGAGGCCTTGTTCGTCACGGCCGAGGCCCGCGCTGCCAGCCAAGAGGCGTCCGACGCGGATGTTCGCCTCGTCGCGCTGCTCGAACTGCTCTACGGGTCAGGGCTTCGTGCCAGCGAGGCCGCCGGCCTGCCCCGTGCCGCCTTCTCTTCCGACCGGCCCTATCTGATTGTCCGCGGAAAGGGCGACAAGGAACGGCTGGCGCCTTTGTCCGACCGCGCCCGCCGCGCGCTCGCCCGCTGGGCCGCGCGTGTGCCGCGGGATCAGCCGCACATGTTCCCTGTCGGCGCAAAGCCCATCTCACGGCACCGCCTGTTCCAGCTTGTGCGGGAAGCGGCGGCGGCGGCGGGCATCGATCCTGCCCGTGTCAGCCCGCACGTGCTGCGCCATGCCTTTGCTACGCATTTGTTGGAAGGTGGCGCAGATTTGCGCGCGCTTCAGACCATGCTTGGTCATGCCGATATCGCAACGACTGAAATTTATACCCATGTCGATAGCCGGCGGTTGGTTGAGCTGGTCAACGCCCGTCATCCGCTTGCCGGCGCGGCCCGTCGCAAGCCCCGCGATTGACGGCTGGGGGATGCGCGCCTAACCCCGCGCGCACGATGATTACGTATCTCGATTTCGAAAGGCCGCTGGCCGCGCTGCAGGATCAAATTGACGATCTGCGCCGCGCCGCTGACGAACAGGGGCTGGATGTCGCCGCAGAGATCGAGCGGCTGGAAGGCAAGGCCGTCCAGCAATTGCGCGATCTGTATGCCAAACTGACGCCCTGGCAGAAAACACAGATCGCCCGCCATCCGGACCGGCCGCATTTCAACACCATCGTCGCCGCTCTGTTTGACGATTTCCTGCCGCTCGCCGGCGATCGTGCCTTTGCGGACGATCAGGCAATATTGGGCGGTCTCGCTCGGCTGGGGGATCGGCGGTTGGTCGTCATCGGCCACGAGAAAGGCAATGATACCGCGAGCCGGCTTCGCCACAATTTCGGCATGGGCAAACCGGAGGGCTATCGAAAAGCCATCCGTTTGATGCAGCTCGCCGAGCGCTTCGATCTGCCGGTTGTTACGCTGGTCGATACATCGGGTGCATTTCCGGGGATCGAGGCCGAGGAACGCGGACAGGCGGAGGCGATTGCCCGTTCCACCGAGCAATGCCTTGCGCTCGGCGTGCCGATCGTTGCGGCCGTGGTGGGTGAGGGCGGCTCAGGCGGCGCCATCGCCCTCGCCGCCGCCGACCGCGTGCTGATGTTTGAACATGCTGTCTATTCGGTGATCTCACCCGAAGGCTGCGCGTCAATTCTGTGGCGCACCGCTGACAAGGCGGCGGATGCTGCTGCCGCAATGAAGGTGACCGCGCAGGATCTAAAGGCGCTTCGGGTCATCGATTCGATTGTTCCTGAACCATTGGGGGGTGCGCATCGCGACCCTGCAGCGGCGATCGCCTCATTGGGGGCAGCTATCCGCACTGCTCTTGACGATATTGGCGATAAGCGCGGCGATGCTTTGCGCGCGGCACGAGAGGAAAAATTCCTCGCTATCGGAAGGCTTTAGTTCGACCTGCCATTGAACCCGCCGGTTCATGGAACCGGCCCTCCCATCGCGCCTTTTATCCTATCGGTTGGCAACAGCATTAGGATCGGCAAGAATGGCGGAAATCCCGCACTGGAGGGTCGCTATGGCGCGCAAATCAGCAATCATGATGGTGGCACTTTTGTCGTCCGCCTGCATGGCCGGGAGCATGGCTGGCTCCCCGGCGGAGGCACAATCGCGACGTGGCGGGACCATTCAGCCCTTCAGTGAGGCTGAACGCAATCAGGGCGCACAAGCGCATGCGCAGATCCTTCAGGAATTTGGCGGGGAGTATCCCGGGCCGCAGGCGGCCTATGTCCGCAATGTGGGCCAGAACATCGCCGTCCAGTCGGGCCTGTCCACCGCCCGTACCGATTTCACCGTCACGCTGCTCAACTCACCGGTGAACAACGCCTTCGCCCTGCCTGGTGGCTATGTTTACGTCACGCGCCAGCTGATGGCGCTGATGAACAATGAGGCGGAATTGGCCGGAGTGCTCGGGCATGAGGTTGGCCACACCGCCGCCCGCCACGCCCGCCAGCGCCAGCGCGCGGCAACCCGCAACTCGATCCTTGGCATTCTCGGTACTGTGCTCGGCGGAGCAATCGGCGACAATGGCGGTCTGCTCGGCTCGCTCGGCGGCCTGTTGCAGGACAATGCGATGCGCGCTGCCCAGCTTGCGACTCTCGGGTTTTCGCGTTCCCAGGAATTGGAGGCAGACGATCTCGGCCTGCGCTACCTGCAGGGTGCCGGTTATGATCCGATGGCGCTTTCCACCATGCTCGCCAGCCTTGCCGCGCAGAACAGCTTGGACGTCCGAGTGACTGGCCAGGATGCGCGGTCCATTCCGGAATGGGCTAGCACCCATCCTGACCCTGCCTCGCGCGTGCGACGTGCGCAGGCCGCGGCCTCACGGATCGGCGTTACGGGGGGTAACACCAACCGTGATCCTTTCCTCAATTCGCTCGACAATGTTCTTTATGCAGATGATCCGCGGCAGGGCGTGGTCGAAGGGCGCGATTTCCTCCATCCCGACCTGCGCCTTGCCTTCACTGTGCCGCAGGGCTTCGGAATGATGAACGGCACGACCGCCGTCACCATCAGCAGCGCGGCGGGCCAAGCGCAATTCACTATGTTGCCCGGCGCCTATGGCGGCAATCTCGAAGCCTATGTCGATCAGGTGTTCCGCCAGCTCGGCGGCAACAACCAGAATGCACTGACAGCGGGCAGGGTTCAGCGCACGACGGTGAATGGTATTCCTGCCGCCTATGCCTCGGCCCGCGCGCGCACGCAGCAGGGTGAGGTGGATGTTGTTGTCTTCGCTTATGAATTCGCGCGCGACCGGGCCTATCATTTCGCCGCCTTGGCACCGGCCGGCCGGGTTGCCGCCTTTGATCCGATGTTCGGCAGCGTGCGTCGTCTGACCGCTAATGATGCGGCGGCTATCCGCCCGCGGCGCATTGACGTGGTAACGGTCCGACGCGGCGATACGCCTGCCGGTCTGGCCCAGCGCATGGCCTTCCGCGATCATCAGCTTGATCGCTTCTTGGTGCTCAATGCTCTCGAGCCCAATGCTGTGCTCACGCCGGGTCAGCGGGTGAAGCTGGTCGTCTACGGCGCGAACTGATCCGAAAAATGAAAAGGGCGGCCAACCCGAAGGTTGGCCGCCCGTCTCTCGTGGCGCGCCGCAGGAGCGGCGCTGCCTTTCAGCGAAGCTTAGAGCTTGGCCGAAGCGTTGTTGAACGTGCCCTGCACGCCCCCGCCGACAGCCTGGAAGGCTGCGATGCCGGCAACGGCGATGAGAGCGGCGATCAGGCCATATTCGATGGCGGTCGCGCCCTTGGAATTGCGGATCAGCTTCTTCAGCATGGTCATGATTCTACTCCTGGTTCAGCTCACACATTTACCCGGTCGAACCGGTGTGAACCGTTCCGACAGGCTCCTTGCTAAGCGCCAAAGGTTGGCAAAATCTTAATCGCGATTGGAATGATTGCTTTGCAGACCGGCTACAGTCCCGTTTCGGGATTGGTCCGCGAACGGCGGATGGTGCAAATGCAGAAGGGGCGGCACACCCGCCGGTGACCGCCCCTCCTTCAATTTTTTGCCTGACGCGGCTTAAAGACTGCCCAGCGTCTGATCCCTGATGAAATTCCACATATCGATCGCTGAATCGGCGAACAGGGCAATGGCGCCGCTGGCCGCAACAGCGATCAATGCAACGATCATGGCATATTCAATGGCCGTTGCGCCGCAGCAATCTGCCCGCATGCGCAGCAAAAACTCTTTCATGGTCCTGTCACCCCGGTCGAAGGTGGATGTTCCTGAGGGTGGAGGTTTGGACTATCGGGGTTAATGATTTCCTTATGCGTGGCACCAGAAGCCGAGAAGATTTCATGATTGTTGTGGCGGCAGCCCTCATCCGCGCCGATGGCTCCATATTGGTACAGCAGCGACACGATCGCGGACCTCATGGCGGACTCTGGGAATTCCCCGGCGGAAAATGGGAGGCAGGGGAATCACTTGCCGGCGCGCTGGTGCGCGAACTGTCAGAAGAACTCGGCATCGTCGTCGCCCATGATGCGCTCCATCCCCTCACCTTTGCTACGGAACCCATTAGCTCGGGCGAATTGCTGCTTCTGCTCTATGTTTGCAGCAGCTGGCAGGGTGAGGCGCGTGCGCTTGATGCGAAGCAACTGCGCTGGTGCAAGCCCGCCGATCTGCTTGAGCTCCCGATGCCGCCGGCTGATATCCCGCTTGCGCGCGAACTTGCCCGCCGCGCGGCGGGTTGAGGCGTTTTCAATTCTGTCCGTCCGGTTCGCGACGCTCCAGCGCTGCTGCAAGTGAGGCGGTTGCACTTCCACGCCGGGCCGGTTGTGGCTGGCTCGGATCGGGTGCCCAGCCACTCCAGTGAAGAATCACCAGAATTTCCTCGCCACCCTCGGCCACGAAGCTGTTCTCGACCGCTTGCCAAATGCGACGGGCGAGAGGCGGAACTGGTCCTGCCAGAACAGCTGTCGCCGCATGGGCGCGCAGGTCCCGCACCAGTGAAGCCAGTGTACGGTAACGCAGGGTCATGCGCTCGACATCCACCACCGGCAAAGCAAAGCCGATCTTGCCCAGCAAATCGCCCATAGCCTGCAAGGCAAGTTGCGGATGTAGGCGCGCGGCCGGGCGTTCGGCCTCAGCCCTGCGCAGCGCTGCGCGCAAGGCCGGTAAGCTCCCTTCTGCTAAACAGGCGCCGAGCATCAGGCCGTCTGGTTTCAGGGCCAAGCGGCAACGTAGCAACGCGCCGGGCACATCATTCACGCTCTCCAGCCCGCCTGGCCAGATAATGAGGTCGAAGCTTTCGGGTTCAACGGGCAGTCGGTCCTCCTCGCCAGCCAGCGCCCCATTGGCTGCCGCCAGGACGCCGCTTTGCTCGATCACCGTCACCTCTGCGCCGCCCGAGCGCAGCGCATCCACCAGTTGGGGGGTGCGCGCTCCGATCACTGCCACGTTGCGGAACTCGCGTTTTACATCTGCCAGCCGCTCGGCAATCTGGCTGGCGATTTCGGTTCCGATAAAGTCGGCTTCACCGCCCGTTTCCCGCAGCCGGCGCAAGGCGCGGCGGCGGCGGTCAAAAAGGTCGCGGGGCGGGCTGTCGCTCATCGCGCGGCTTGTGCCTACCATGTATCGGGTTCACAAGAGGGCCATGGCTGATATCGGTGCCTTTGCCGCTCCGACCCGCACTGCCGAGCTGCGCGAACGGCTAGCGGGCGGCATGTCCTGGCTGGCTCGTGGCATCATCGATGCCGTCCTCCCGCATCGCTGTGCGCAATGCACCGCAATCGTCGCAGCCCCCGGCTTTTGCCCTGACTGCTGGAGAAAACTCCATTTTCTGGCCGGCCCTGCTTGCGCGCGCTGCGATGTGCCATTGCCGCAGATCGCAGGTGAGGGGGCATTGTGTGGTGGATGCATTGCTGATCCGCCGCCTTACGCCCGTGTTCGGGTGCCGCTCGCTTACGGTCCGGGGCCCCGCGCCCTCGTAATGCGCCTGAAATACGGGCGGCGGATCCGCCTTGCCCGCCAGATCGCCACAATGATCGCCCCGGTGTTAATCGATGCCGCCCCGCAAGATGTCGAACCGCTGTTTGTTCCTGTGCCGCTCCATCGCTGGCGCATCTGGCAGCGCGGCTTCAACCAGTCGGTGGAAATCGCGCGGCACCTGTCGCACCAGACTGGCTGGCCGCTCGCTGTGGACATGCTGGTCCGGGCGCGGCGGACACGGTTGCTGCGTGGGCTCGGTCGGATGGCACGGGCAAAGGAAGTACGCGGCGCTTTTGCAGTGCCGGATGGCGCGCGTGCCCTGGTTGCCGGCCGCACCATCTTTCTGGTCGATGATGTGTTCACGACCGGCGCTACCGCCCGTGCTTGCGCAAAGGCCCTGTTGCGCGCCGGCGCGGATCGGGTGGAAGTCGTCGCTTTTGCTCGCGTGGTGGACGGGCTTGAGACGACCGATGTTGACAGTTTCATGACCGCTTCCGATATCTGAGGCGACATGGCGAATATCGAAATCTACACCAAGGCGTTCTGCCCCTATTGCCATCGCGCAAAGGCTTTGCTCGATCGTAAGGGGGCGTCGTTCGAAGAGATTGACATCAGCCTTGGCGGCCCGCGCCGCGAAGAGATGATCGACCGTGCCGGTGGACGCACGACGGTGCCGCAGATATTTATCAACGGACACCATATCGGCGGATGTGACGATCTCCACGCGCTCGACAGCGCGGGCAATCTTGATCCGCTGTTGGCCGCATGATCTCGTTCGACCTGGGCTGCTCGGGCGGCCATGTGTTTGAAGTCTGGTTCCGCAGTAGCGCCGATTATGAGGATCAGCGTGCCCGGTCGCTGATCGCATGCCCGACCTGTGGAGATCAGCACGTCTCAAAGGCCGTCATGGCGCCCAATGTGGCGGTCAAGGGCAATCGCAAATCAACCGCGCCCTTGCCGGTTCCTGCGGCTACCCCGCCGGTTTCGCCCGCCGCACCCGTCATGGCAGCCGCCCCGGAGATTCCTGCCCCAGTGCGGGCCATGATGATGGCAGTCGCTGCCGCGCAGGCGGAGGCTCTGCCGCGCTCGCGTTGGGTGGGGGATCGCTTTGCTGAGGAAGCCCGCGCGCTTCATGCCGAGGGTAAGGGCGATGAACTGATCCATGGTCAAACCACGCCAGAGGAGGCGGAAGCGCTGGTGGAGGAAGGCCTGCCGGTGCTGCCGTTGCTGGTTCCGGTCGTCCCGCCCGAGGCGCGCAATTGACGCCCTTGCCCGCCCGTCGCTAAGACCGCCGCGACGTGCCCGTAGCTCAGCAGGATAGAGCATCGGATTCCTAATCCGGGGGCCGGAGGTTCGAATCCTCTCGGGCACACCACCCTCACTGCTTCCCACGCTTGCCGTTTGCTGCCCGGCATCAGTTAGTCATTGTGTTTGGCGCCATGCCGACGCAATCCGGCCGGCAAGGTAGAAGGCAGGCGGCGGAACAGGATGACAGGGTCAGGAAAACTTTCAGGCGTTCGCGTCATCGATCTCACCCAATTTCTGCCGGGTCCGATGATGACCGTGATGATGGCTGATCAGGGCGCAGATGTGCTCAAGGTCGAACCTCCGGCTGGCGATCCGGCACGTGAACAGGGGCCGTTCGAAGCGGGTCACTCGGTCTGGTTCCGCAATCTCAACCGGGGCAAGCGGAGCATTGTGCTCGATCTCAAGCAGGATGCGGGTAAGGCAAAGCTGCGCGAATTGCTTGCCGATGCGGATGTGTTTGTCGAAGGTTTCCGGCCTGGCGTGATGGCGCGCCTTGGTTTCGACCATGCTGCGGTCAGAGCCATCAACCCGCGCATCATCTATTGCTCGATTACCGCCTTCGGGCAGCATGGCGCGCTTTCGCACCACCCCGCCCATGACATGGCGGTACAGGCCATGTCTGGTTTCCTGTCAGTCAATGACGCGGTGGATGGCACGCCTGTCGTGCCCGGCGTCGCCGCATCGGATATGGCGGCCGGCCTCACCGCGCTTTCCGCTGTGCTGATGGCGCTCGTCGCGCGCGAACGCACGGGTGAGGGCGACTATGTCGATATCGCGATGCTGGACAGCCTCCTGCCCTGGTGCGTCCATACGGCGGGCAGCGCGATAGCTGGCGGCCCTTCGCCAGTCTCCGCAACCCAGCGCTCGCTTGGCGGCGCTGCCTTTTATCAGGTCTATGTCACGTCCGACGGGCGCCATCTCGTCTTGGGCGGCAGAGAGATGAAGTTCGTTGTCAATCTGCTGACGGCATTGGGCCGCCCTGACCTCATCGCGCATGCAGAACGTCCGGCGGGGGAGCAGGGGGAACTGATTGCCTTCCTGCGCGCCACTTTTGCATCACGCAGCCGCGATGAATGGGTCGATTGGTTCGCTGATCTCGACGTTGCTTTTGCCCCGGTGCTCGATTTCCGTGAGGCGCTGGATGCTCCGCATGCCAAAGAGCGTGGGTTGATCGTCGAGGGCGGCGGCGCGCACCATGTTGCGCCGGCGATCCGCTTCGCAGGTTCGCCGCCTTGGGTGGCGTCGGAGCCGCCTGCGTTGGATAAGGGCTAACGCCTCAGCCAGCCAAACTCTTCGATGCCTGCTCGGTCACGTCGCGTGACAGGTTCGACGTTTCCAATATGCGTTCCAGCGCCTCGCGCATCAGCTTCGCACGTCCTTCGTCAAACCGCTTCCACCGCCCGAGTGGCGGCACCATGCGCGCAGCCGTCTGGGCATTGCGTGAGTCGAGCGCGATGATGAGATCGGCGAGCAGCGCATAGCCGCGCCCGTCTGCGGCATGGAACCCGCCCTGATTGGCAGCAAAGGCGCCATAGAGCGCCCGCACGCGATTGGGGTTGGAGAGGGTGAAGTCCGGGTGCTTGGCCAGCGCCGCGACGACATCAACGGTATCCGCGCGCAGCGAGAAAGCCTGAGTCGAGAACCATTTGTCGAGCACCAGCGGATTGTCGCAGAACCGCGCATGGAATTCAGCAAGGGCCTCGTCCCGCTCCGGCGCGTCCATATGCGCAAGCACGCCGAGCGCGGCCTGCCGGTCGGTCATGCCACCGGCGCTGCGATACTGGTCGAGCGCGATGCTGGCCGCATCGGGCACGCCGCCCGTCCACAGCATCATCAGCGCGAGGCCCCGCAGCTTGCGCTTGCCCTTTGCGGCGGGGGACAGGTCGGTCGCATCGGTGCGGGTTGCAGCATGGATTGCGCGCCACAAGCTTTCGTGCGCCGATCCTAGCGACGCCTGAAGCGCGCGGCGTTCGCGGCGGATGGCATCGGGATCGACCAACAGCATCTGGTCGCCGACGAAGCTTTCGGTCGGCAGCATCGACGCTTCGGCGATGAAGGCAGGGTCCTCCTCCCACCGCGCGAGCATGTTGCCGACCGCATTCACCACATCCTCGTGTGGGACGGCTTGACCGGACGTGCGCGCGACCAGCGTCTCGAGCATCAACGCCTGCATTGCCTCGTAGCGGGCAAAGGGATCGTCATCATGCGCGGCAAGCCAGGCGAGTTCGCCGGGTGCGCGCTGCACATCGGCGATGATCGGTGCGGAAAAGCCGCGGTTGAAGCTCAGCATCGGCGCGCGGCCAAAGCGGCCGAGCGAGATGCTCGCCCTGTTCTCGGCGAACAGCATAAGCTGCTCGGTGCCCGGCGCGTTGGCGTCTGCATCATGCGCTGCGATGCGCAGCGGTAGAACCATCGGCTGCTTGACCGGCTGGCCGGGCGTCGCGGGTACGCTCTGCGCGAGGTGCAACACGGCTTCCCCGCTCACGGCATCATGCTCCACATGTGCATCGACCCGCGGGGTGCCGGCTTGACTGTACCAAAGGCGAAAACTGGAAAGGTCAATCGCTGCACCTTCCTCGATCGCGCGGACGAAATCCTCGCAGGTCGCAGCCTCCCCGTCATGCCGGTCGAAATAGAGGTCCGTGCCGGCGCGGAAACGTTCGGGGCCGGCCATCGTTGCCATCATGCGGATGATTTCCGCGCCCTTGTTATAGACGGTCGCGGTGTAGAAGTTCGAGATTTCCTGATAGCTGTCGGGCCGGATCGGGTGTGCGAGGGGCCCTGCATCCTCCGGGAACTGCGCGGCGCGCAACATGCGCACATCTTCGATGCGCTTGACTGCGGGGCTACCCATGTCCGCGCTGAAACACTGGTCGCGATAGACGGTGAAGCCCTCCTTCAGCGAAAGCTGGAACCAGTCGCGACAGGTGACGCGGTTGCCCGACCAATTGTGGAAATATTCGTGGGCCACCACGCCCTCCACCCCGTCAAAGTCGAGGTCGGTCGCTGTTTCCGTGTCCGCCAATATGTAGCGTGTGTTGAAGATGTTGAGACCCTTGTTCTCCATCGCGCCCATGTTGAAATCGGCGACGGCAACGATGTTGAAGACGGAAAGGTCATATTCGCGTCCATAGACGCGCTCGTCCCAGGCCATGCTGTTCTTCAGCGCTTGCATCGCATGGCCGGTGCGTTCCACATCGCCCTCGCGCACCCAGATGGCGAGGTCGACAGTCTTGCCTGACATGGTGGTGAAACTGTCGCGATTGGCAACCAGCTGGCCAGCGACGATGGCGAACAGATAGGCCGGCTTGGGCCAGGGGTCATGCCATTCGGTGAAATGACGACCGCCGTCGAGGCTGCCTTCGTTCACCTTCTCGCCATTGGCCAGCAGCACGGGGAAGGCTTCGGCATCGCCCTCCAGCCGCACCGTATAGACGCTCATATTGTCGGGCCGGTCGACGAAGGGGATGATGCGGCGGAACCCTTCGGCCTCGCACTGGGTGCAAAGCATCCCGTTGGAGGCGTAAAGGCCCATCAGCTGGGTGTTGGCCGACGGGTCAAGTCGCGTAACGAAACTGACCTTGGCGCTCTCTCCAGCGATCGGCACGACGATCTGTGCGCCCTCATGCGTCCAAGCCGTGCCAATTCCATCGACCGTCAAATCCTCCGGCAGCACGCCATCTTCATCGAGCCGGAGCGGGCGGCCATGCATGCCATTGCGGCGCACGGCGAGCTCGGCGGTAACGCGCGTTTCGTTGACCCCAAGGTCGAAATGAAGCTTCACCGTCTCCACGCGCCAGTCGGGCGGGCGATAGTCGCCGCGGTGGATGGTCTGGATGGCGATGGGGGCAGGCGCGTCGATCATGTGATGCGAGGTAGGCGCTGGCGCCACGCGGTGCAATCCGGCGTTGCCGGTTTCGCCTTTCATGCTGTGCGGCTATGGCAACGGCTATGTCTCACATGCTCATCTTCGGTCTAGGTTACACGGCATCGCATCTGGCGCGCCGTTTGGAAGCGCGCGGGTGGGAAGTTTCAGCGACCACCCGCGACGGGCGTGGAGGCACGATCCGCTTCGATGATCGCGCCAGCGTGACCGCTGCCATTGCCGGAGCGACCCACATCCTCTCCAGCGTTCCGCCTGATGATGCCGGCGATCCGGTGCTGATGCACTATGGGGAGGCGGTGGCCTGCGCACCTGCGCGTTGGATCGGCTATCTCTCTTCGACCGGCGTCTATGGCGATGCTGGGGGCGCATGGGTCGATGAATCGGTTCCAGTCGCCGGGCGCAGGCCGCTTCGCAATGCGGCAGACCTTGCCTGGGGCGCGCTGCGCGGAGACGTGCGCGTCTTCCGCCTGCCCGGAATCTACGGGCCCGGTCGCAGTGCGCTTGATCGGCTGCGAGAGGGCAAAGCGCACCGAGTCGACCTGCCCGGACAGATATTCAGCCGTATCCATGTCGATGACATCGCAGGCGCGATCATCGCCTCCTTCGCCAGCGATGCGACCGGCGCCTTCAACATCGGGGATGACATGCCGTGCAGCCAGAATGAGGTTGTGGAGGGGGCCGCCGCGATGCTCGGCATCCCAGCCCCGCCGCTGATCGCCCCCGATGACCCTCAGCTGGGGCCAATGGCGCGCGCATTTTATGCTGAAAACCGGCGCGTCGCGAACGGTCGGGCAAAGCGCTTGCTCGGCTGGCAGCCGCGCTATCCCACCTGGCGGGAGGGGCTCGCCGCCTGTCGTTGACTAGAGGGCGGATTCGACCGCGTGGATACACATGCCGACGAGCCCGCCAACCAGCGTCCCGTTGATGCGGATATATTGAAGGTCACGGCCGACCGCATTTTCGAGCCTTTCAGTCACCGTCGCCACGTCCCAGCCGCGCACGGTGTCCGACACCAGGCGCACGGCGGCATCGCCATAGCTATCGACCGCGCCGACCGCCGCGCGTCGCGCGAAGCGGTTGATGGTGCGCTTCAGCTTCTCGTCCTCGGCAAGGCTTGTGCCGAGCTGGCGCAGCGCCTCCCCTAGCCGTCCTGCGAGCGCCGAATCGGGATCGCGCGCCGCGCGGAGCAGAGCGCCGCGTCCCTGTTCCCAAAGTCCGTCGAGCCAGCGTTTGACCGCTACATTCTCCAGCAGTTCGTCCCGCACATTGGCGACGCGCTGGCGCATCACCTCGCTGGTCTGGAGGTCATGGGCGAGCCGTTCGAGCCCTTCTTCGACACGGATGCGCATCGGATGATCCGGATCACCGGCCATTTCGGAGAGCAATTTGTGCAGCCCGTTGATGATTGAGTTCGCCAGCGTCTCGTCGAGCCCCGTGAAGCGCAGGATGGCGTTGGCGCGGTCATGTACCATCTGGCGGACGAGATGGTCATTCTCGTCCAGCGTCCGGCTCGCCCAGGCGACAAAACCGTCGAGCAAAGGCTGGTGCCGCCCGTCGGCCATCGCGGCGGTCAGCGCTTGTCCAAGCAGGGGCGCGATATCGAGTTTCCGGATCTGGTCGGCGATCGCGCCCTTGACCATCCCCCCGAGCCGATCCTCGTCGAGGCTGGAGAGCATGTCCGCGATGAGGCGCGAGCCTCCGACTTTGAGCCTGCCTTGCGAGACTGACGGCTCCGACAGGAACCGTCCGACTGCGCCCGCTACATCGATGCGTCTCAGCCGCAGCGCGATCAGCCGGGGGATCAGGAAATTGTCCCGGATGAAGGCGGCGAGCGTATCGCCAATCCGGTCCTTGTTGCGCGGTACGATGGCGGTGTGCGGGATGGGAAGGCCCATCGGGTGGCGGAACAGAGCGGTGACTGCGAACCAGTCAGCAAGGCCGCCGACCATGGCTGCTTCGGCAAAGGCCCGGACATAGCCCAGCCAGATCGCCTGCTCGGGCCAGCGTGCGGCGGCAAAATGCGTTGAGAGAAACAGCACTGCCATCGCGACCAGCATGCCGGTGGCGATCAGCCGGATGTCATGTCCGGCGTTGGCCATGGCGACGCCGCCGCGGTCAATCCTGATAGGGGCGGGGCCTTTGGTCACGCCTGTCTAGATCGGCTCGCAGGCCGCGCGTTGCAACCCGCGGTCACTCGGCGGGCTGCGGTATCGCGTTCGCTTCGCGGTCGCCATGATCATCGCCGGGCTTGAACGTGAGCAGCTTGCGCCGCAGCCACGGGCCCATCCGCACCTCGGCACCGACCGCCAGGCTGAACAGCGCGGGCACGATCACCAGGGTCAGCAGCGTAGAGACGATCAGGCCGCCGATCACGACGATGCCCATCGGCTGGCGCCATGCCCCGTCGCCCGAGAGGGCGAGCGCGGTGGGCACCATGCCTGCGGTCATGGCAACGGTGGTCATCACGATCGGCTGCATACGCTTGTGACCGGCATCCAGGATTGCGGCAAAGCGGTCGACGCCCTTGTCCATTTCCTCCAGCGCGAAATCGACCAGCAGGATCGAATTCTTGCCGACAATGCCGAGCAGCATGAGCAGGCCGATATAGACTGGCATGGAAATCGGCATGCCGAACAGCATCAGCGCCAATGTGCCGCCAAGCGGGGCCAGCAGCAGCGAGCTCATATTGACGAGTGGCGGCATGATGCGGCGATAAAGCAGCACCAGCACACCAAACACCATCGCGATGCCCGACAGCACGGCGATGATGAAGTTCATGATCAGCTCGCCCTGCCACTTTTCCATGCCCAGTTCGACGCGGTCGATACCGTCGGGCAGGTTGCGCATGGTCGGCAATGCGTTGATCTTTTCCCATGCCTGTCCGCTGACGATGCCGGGGGCAAGATCGGCGCCGATGGTGACGCGGCGGGTCAGGTTGGTGCGCTCGATGCGGGTCGGGCCGGAACCGTAGCTGATGTCGGCAACCAGCTTGAGCGGAACCGATCCGCCTGTTGCCGTCGGCACCTGCAAATTCTCGATGTTCGCCAGCTTGGCGCGCGCATCTTCTTCCATTTTCACCCGGATCGGGATCTGCCGGTCGGAAAGGGAGAAGCGCGCACTGTTCTGGTCGATGTCGCCCAGTGTCGCGATGCGGATTGCCTGGCTGAGCGCGGCTGTGGTGACGCCAAGATCGGCGGCAAGGTCGAGCCGCGGCGTGAGGATGATTTCTGGACGGCGCAGATCGCCCGACAGGCGCGGGGCGCGCAGTTCGGGCAGCGTCTTCATCTCTTCGACGATCTGGTTGGCGACGCGGTTGAGCTCTTCGGGGTCATCCCCGCCGAGCGTCAGGTTAAGCTCGCGGCCTGTGAAGCCGCCAAACTGGGAACGGAAGGACACGCGCGCATCGGCGATCGACTGGAGCTTGGGTCCAACCTCGCGCTCGAACTCGATCGATGTGCGGGTGCGTTCGTCCTTGGGCGCATAGATGACAGTGACGTTGGCCCCGCCAACGCGCACGCGGCTGAAGACGGATGCGACTCCCGGTTCTTCGCGCACCATCGCCTCGACACGGCGTGCGGCGTCGCCCGCCTGTTCCAGCGTGGTGCCCGGCGCCATTTCCACCGTGATGTTGCTCTGGTCCTGATCGAACGGCGGCTGGAACGTCTGCGGCAGAACGGCAAAGGTCAACACAGTCAGCGCAAGCGCGCCGACTGCACCGAACATGACCCAGGTGCGATGGTCAAACATGCGCGCCCAGATGCGCCGGCCGAGATAGCGCGACCATTCAAGGAAGTGCGATGCTTCGAACCCGCGCACCAAACCGATCAGAAGCCCGACAATCAGCTGGAGGAGGAGGCCGATGACAAAACCGACGGCCATGGCGACCGGCATGGCGAGGATCAGCCACAGTGAAGCCTTGAGCGCGAAGACCGCGCCTGCGCCGGCCAGTACCATGACCAGCATCGGGAACCAGAAATACTGGCGCGCACTCTGCACCTTGGTGAAGGCAGCGCGACGCTTGATCGCGCCCGACCGGTCGAGGCTCCATTCCAGAATTTCCATGTAGCGGTCCATCAACCAGCCTTCGCCATGGCTGGCTTCGCCTTTCGCCTTCAGGAAATAGGCCGCCATCATCGGCGTGATCATGCGCGCGACGGCAAGGCTCATCAGCACCGCGACCACGACAGTCAGCCCGAAATTCTTGAAAAACTCGCCCGAAATGCCGGGCATCAGGCCGACCGGCAGGAACACGGCGACAATCACCATCGTCGTCGCGAGAACCGCTAGGCCGATCTCGTCCGCAGCATCGATCGATGCCTGATAGGCGGATTTGCCCATGCGCATGTGCCGGACGATATTCTCGATCTCCACGATCGCATCGTCGACCAGCACGCCGGAAACCAGCGCCAGTGCCAGCAGGGTCAGGCTGTTGAGCGTGAAGCCCATCATGCCCATGAACCAGAAGGCGGGAATGGCGGAAAGCGGGATGGCAAGCGACGCGATCACGGTCGCACGCCAGTCGCGCAGGAACAGGAATACGACCAGCACCGCGAGGATGGCGCCCTCGATCAGCATGATCATGGAAGAGTCATACTGCTCCTTGGTGTATTTGACGTTGTTCGACAGCTCGACGAACTGGATTTCGGGATAACGCTCCTCCAGCCGCTCCATCGCTTCCATCGCCGCGTCGAACACGGTGACATCGCTTTCGCCCTTGGCGCGCTGGAAACTGAAGGACAGCACCTGCGTGCCATCACGCGTCGAATAGTTGCGCTGTTCGCCATAGGCGTCGGTCACTCGGGCAATGTCCGACAGGCGCACGGTACGGCCGCCGCCAATCGAAATCTGGGTTTCTCCAAGTTGGAAGGCGCTGCGCGCATTGCCGAGCACGCGGACCGATTGTTCGCTGTCGGAAATTTCGGCGCGACCACCGGCCGCATTCAAATTCTGCTGACGCAGTTGAGCGTTGACCTGTGCGGCAGTGATGCCGAGGCTCTGCATCTTGACCGGATCAAGATCGACGCGGATCTCGCGATTGACCCCGCCACTGCGCTCCACCGCCGCCATGCCGGGCACGGCCAGAAGTTCGCGGCTGACCGTATTGTCGATGAACCAGCTCATTTCTTCGAGCGTCATCGCGGTCGAAACGACCGAATAGCTCGCCAGATCTTCGCCGCTGGTGTTCACCCGGCCGATCTGGGGTTCTAATATGCCGTCGGGCAGGTCGCCGCGAATCTGGGTGACCGCGTCCCGGATGTCGTTGACCGTGCGGTCGATCGGCGTGCCGATGTCGAGCTGTACCCAGGTGTTTGATTGCCCCTCAGTCACCGATGAATTGATTTCATCGACGCCTTCGATGCTGCGAACCGCCGATTCCACGCGCCGCGTGACTTGGTTTTCCAGTTCGGCCGGTGCAGCGCCGGGCTGTGCAATGCTGATGATCGCTACCGGAAAATCGATGTCGGGTTCATTTTGCACGTCCATCCGGCTGAACGCGACCAGGCCGGCAATCGTCAGCGCGACGAACAGAACGATGGGTGGAACCGGATTGCGGATCGACCAGGCAGAAATGTTGCGGAAGTTCATGGGGGGAGATGCTCCGCTGGGTTATCCGGTCAGTTGCGCGCCGGGCGGACCGGGCGCACAGTCTGCCCTTCCGAGAGGAATGCGCCCGCCGACTGCACCACCCGCTCATTGCCAGTGAGGCCCGATGCGATCGAAATGCCGGTGTCGGAGACTGTGCCGATGGTGATCGGACGGCGCACAACCTTATCTTCGGCATCGACGATGAACACGAAACTGCCATTGTCGTCGCTCAGCACCGCAGACTGGGGAAGCACTGGGGCCTGTGTCGAACCTGCCGTGATCCGCGCCTCGGCAAAACCGCCCGGGCGAAGCGCACGGTCATAGGCAAGCGAGATACGCGCAACACCTTGCCGCGATTGCGGGTCAATGGTCGGGGATGTTTGCCACACTTGGCCAGCAAAGCTGCGGTCGCTGCCGACGGGCGTCACGCTTGCGCGCGAACCTACCGGCAATGCAATCAGATCGGTTTCGCTGACCTCGGCGCGCAGCTCCAATTCGCCGCCGCTGGCGACGCGGAACAATACGCCACTGCCTGCGCTGATCACCTGCCCAGGTTCGACCGCACGGGTAAGGACTAGGCCTGCGGCTGGAGAGCGGATGTCGAGGCGGCCGGTGCGGGCGCGCGCTTCGGCAAGGCTCGCTTGTGCAACACGAACCCGAGCCGCAGCCGCATCGCGCTGGGCGGTGCGGCGTTCGATATCCGCGCGAGAGATGAAGCCGCGCTCAACCAGCGCCTGCGCACGATCAAGTTCAGACTGGGTCAGGCGCGCGTCAGCCTCGGCAACACGCACTTGCGCTGCGAGCTGTTCGATCTGTTGCGACTGCACCTGACGATCGACTGTCGCCAATATCTGTCCGGCGCGAACCCATTGACCCGGTTCTACCAGTACGCGCACGACCTGACCGCCTTCACCCGCAACGCCGATCGGCATTTCGCGGCGTGCGGCGAGCGTGCCGGTGGCGGAAATGACGCGTTCTACGGTGCTGCGGCCGGGCGAAATGACCGTGACGGTGGGCGCACTGCCCTTGGCTGCCGCATTGGCCTTACCGGCTTCGCCAGCTGTCGCGGCCTTGGTATCGCCATCGCTGCCGCTGAATGCCGACCAGGCAAAATATCCTGCGATGATCAGCCCAATGACCGCGACCAGCGCGATCCAGCGGCGGCGCGTTTCCGAAGCCTGGGCTTCATCCGCCCAGCGAGGCTCGCCCGCGTCAGCCGTTTCCACGGGGAAAGAGCGCGTTTCGAAATTCATGGCGGCAACGGTCCTGTCAGCTGCGGAGCATCGCCATCGATGCCCGGGGAGAGCGCAACTGTATTATCTCAATATGTCACCCGGCGCAAGTCAGGAAAAGCTGACATCGCTCGGGTCGCTGCCTATGCCATCGACGAAGCTGAAAGCCAAGTAAATCCGGACTTAAGGACAGGGCCGCACCGATTCTCATCGTGCGGCCCCTAGGGTCCGGGCGAAGCCCGTGACAGTAATGGTCCGGACGGTCAGCGTGCTCGGCCGCGGCGGATGACATTCACGATCGCCAGCAGGATCACCGCGCCCAGCAATGAAACCAGAAAGCTGGTGAGGTTCAGCGGATTGGTATTGATTGACCCGCCACTGAGGATCAGGCCGCCGATAAAGGCGCCGACGATTCCAACAATGATGTTCAGGAAGATGCCTTGCTGGGCATCGGTGCGCATGAGGATGCTTGCAAGCCAGCCGATGACGCCGCCGACAACGATCCAGAGAATGAAGCCCATGATAACCTGCCTCGCGTTGTATTTCCGCTCCGATGCGGACGATAATCGCTCAACAGGTTGGCGCCGAAATAGTTCCTCTGGTCGCGCTCAGAAGCGCTGCTGGCGCTCGTAAAGGTCGCGATACTGGCGAATACGGGTCACGCGCAGCCCCGGCATGCCTGCCCGGTCGATTGCCCGCTGCCATCCGGCAAATTCTTCAAGCGTCAGCGAATAGCGCTGACAGGCTTCATCGACGGTCAGCAGTCCGCCGGATACGGCGGCGACAACCTCTGCCTTGCGGCGCACAACCCAGCGGGTTGTTTCCGGCGGAGGCAGCGACTCGAGGGTCAGCGGCTCGCCAAGCGGGCCGATGACGCGGTCGGGGCGGATAGACTGGTTCTCTTTCATGCTAACCCTCAGACAGCCCGGCGCGCTTTGGAGAATGTGCTAGGCGATGGACCGACCTTTAGGGCAGGCCACTCAATATTCACTAAAATCCGTTGGTTAATGGGAAAGTTACGCATCGGCTTCGCCTTGAATGCTGCACGCCCCAACGGCAACGTAACGATCTGAGAATCGGCCGCCCATTCCGGCAGTGCCAACCCCTTGGCCCGCGAGCAGGGCAAGGCTCATGGTCCGCTTTTGCAAGCGGTCGCATGGGCTGGTGCTGGCGGGAGAAGCAATGGCGACCACGGTCGGCAATGCGGCCTGGCGGGCGCCGATAACCGCGCGCAGGATATCGAATCCGGGTTGGCCCAGAGCCCCTGAGTGCCGGCTGTCAGTCTTGATCGTGACGAATTCCATATCGCCGCCCTAGCTCGCGCTAGCCTAAGCATCGGTAAAGTTCCGCTTCATGGATCGTTAGGCTGTTGTGCCGTTTCGGAGCGAAGCTGGATTTGCAGCGCCTGCGCGATTAAGTGCGCCTGCGTGATGACTGCCGATTTCCAGCTTGCTCCGCCACTTTCCGGCCGCCGCATCGTCGTGGCGATGTCGGGCGGTGTCGATTCGAGCGTGGTTGCGGCGCTAGCCCATGCCAGTGGCGCGGAAACCATTGGTGTTACCCTGCGCCTCTATGACAGCGCCGCTGCGCCGCGCCGTGCGGGGGCCTGTTGTGCAGGGCAAGACATCAGGGATGCGGCCGCCGTCGCCGATCGGCTTGGCTTTGCGCACCATGTCATCGATCATGAAAGCGCGTTCCGCAGCAGCGTGGTCGAACAATTTGCGGACGAATATCTCGCTGGCCGGACACCGATTCCCTGCGTGCGCTGCAATATGGGGCCCAAGTTCACCGATTTGTTTGCGATTGCCCGCGATCTCGGTGCCGATTGTCTCGCGACCGGCCATTATGTGCAGCGGGTGCAAGGCCCGGACGGCGCCGAGCTCCACCGCGCTGTCGATCCTGCACGTGACCAGAGCTATTTCCTGTTCGCTACCACCCGCGATCAGCTCGATTATCTTCGCTTTCCCTTGGGCGGCCTTCCAAAGGCGGAGGTGCGACGGATTGCCGGAGAACTCGGTCTCGGCGTCGCAGCCAAGCCGGACAGTCAGGACATCTGCTTCGTGCCCGACGGCGATTATGCAAAGATCGTCAAGCGCGTGCGCCCGGAAGCGGAAATGGGCGGTGCCATTGTCGACCTCGCGGGGCGTGAGCTCGGCCGGCACAAGGGCATCATCCATTACACGGTCGGCCAGCGTCGTGGCCTGGAGATCGGCGGGATGGCCGAACCGCTGTATGTGGTGCGCATTGATGCTGCACGGGGCCAGGTAATTGTCGGCCCGCGCGCCGCGCTCGCCGTGTCTGCCGCGCGGCTTGAAGAATGCAATTGGCTGGCGGACCCGCACAGCGTCGGCGTGCCCCTCCTCGCCAAGGTACGATCAATGGCAAAGCCCGTCCCAGCGCATATGGACGGCGACCGGCTGGTGTTCGCTGCGCCCGAATATGGTGTCAGCCCCGGTCAGGCGGCTGTCTTCTATGCCGGCGACAGGGTGATCGGCGGCGGCTGGATCGCGGAAACCGAAAGCGCGCTCGCCGAAGCGGCTTAGTCTTCGGGGATCAACACACAGCCCGTCGTGCCCTCGTACCGCGCCTCGCGGCTGGCGAGCAGGGGAACGCTGGCGCGCACGGCCTTTTCATCCGGCAGATCGGTGAGAGAGACAATCTCCATGCCCGGTTCAGCGTCGGTCGCGCAGCTGGCGATATCGCGGCCCTGTACATAGCGGCATGAACAACCCATCCGCGCGCCATAAGCGCTGCCGACTTCGGCCATCCGGAGCCACGTGGGAAACTGCCAAGCGGCATAACCGATCAAGGCGATGCCTAGGATGATGGCGATAAACTTTGCGCGCGAAACGCCGCTGCGCGTGTCGGCGGTTGAGTATGCGGGCGGCGCTGGGCTAGTCATGCGCGCCATGAACCGGAAAAGACTGCGCAAGGCAAGCGCCCCCATCCTGATTGCTGCTGCTGCGGCGATGACGCTCGGCGGTTGTTCCAACGCTGCTCCGCCTGAGGGCGCGCCGCGCGTTCTTGCGGGAGAGGCGCTTGGCGGCACCGCTGCCGATGCAATCGAACGGCTGTTCGCTGACAGCGAAGCAATGGGCGAAACGCGCGCTCTCCTCGTGCTCAAGGACGGGGAGGTTGTCTACGAAGCCTATGGCCCCGGCTATGGCCCGCAATCGAAGCTGATCAGCTGGTCGATGGCCAAGAGCATCACGTCGGTGCTGGTCGGCTTCTTGGTGTCTGACGGCAGGCTCGCGCTCGATGAGCCTGCGCCCGTCCCCGCCTGGCAGCGGCCCGGTGATCCGCGCGGCAGTATCACGCTGCGCCATCTGCTTCACATGTCCTCGGGCCTTGAGCATCTCGAAACCGGGGATCCGGCGTGGGAAGCGGACACGGTCGAGATGCTGTTTGGCGAAGGGTCGGCCGATATGGCGGGCATGGCGGAAGCCAAGCCTGCGGCAGCACAGCCCAATGAGGTCTACAATTATTCAAGCGCGACCAGTGTCATCCTGTCGGACATTGTTGCTCGCTCGCTGACTGACAGCGAGATTCCGGCGGTTCGCCGCGATGCGGTGCGCAACCTGCTGCTTGGCCGTCTTGCCAGCCCGCTCGGCATGACCAGTCTGACGCCGGAGTTCGATGCGGCAGGGACAATGGTCGGCGGCTCGATCATGCACGCGACCGCGCGAGACTATGCCAAGTTCGGGGAATTCCTGCGCCGCCGGGGCCAGACCGCGGATGGTACGCGGCTTATTCCCGAAAGCTGGGTGGACTTCATGCTGACGCCTTCACCCGCCGATGGCGGCTATGGCGGACACATATGGCTCAACCGGCCGCGCCCGGCTGGTGTCGGTGATGCGCTGTGGCCGGGCCGGGGGCCAAGGGATATCTTCGCCTGCCTCGGCCACCAGGGGCAGTTCATCATCGTCTCGCCGTCGCAGCGGCTGACGGTGGTCCGTCTCGGTATATCCCGCGATGCAGACCAGATCCCCAATGTGCGGGAGGCATTGCGCGAATTGATGGCCGCGCTCTAACCCGGATCAACCCTCGGGCCGGTGCTCCGGTCCGTCGGGCGGCAGATCGCCCGGCGCGTCGCGCATGGCAGAATAATGCGCCTGCATGGCGGAGGTTAGGGATAGAGCATGCTCTCTTTCCACCCGCCCGCGCCGTCGGCAATGAATAAGCGACGTTCGTGGAGGCGAAATGGCTTGTCCTGCCACAGTTCGATCCGCTCGGGCGCAACGCGAAATCCCGACCAGTGCGGCGGGCGGGGGATCTCGCCGACTGCATGGCGTGCACCAAATTCGGCAACGCGGGCGAGCAACTCCGCCCGGCCCGACAGCGGCCGTGACTGATCCGATGCCCAGGCGCCAATGCGGCTGTCCCGTGCGCGGCTGGCGTAATAGGCGTCGGCTTCTTCCTCGCTTACTGGCGTGACCACGCCCTCGACGCGGACCTGCCGCTGCAGGCTTTTCCAGTGAAAGAGCAGGGCGGCGCGCGGGTTGGCAGCCAATGCTTCGCCCTTGCGGCTTTCCAGATTGGTGTAAAATACGAACCCGTCCGCCCCATGGTCCTTCAGCAGCACCATACGGACCGATGGCATGCCATCGGCATCGACCGTCGCCAGCGCCATCGCGTTGGGATCATTGGGCTCGGTCTTGCCTGCCTCGGCCAGCCATTGGGTGAAAATGTCGATGGGATCATGCGTCATGCGTGCCCTGTAGCCACCTTTGACCCAGCAATCCATTGCCACAGCTTGCCGCGAGGCACTGTATTGCCTAGCTATGCCGCATGGCAGCAGACCCCTACAGCTTACTCGGCGTTTCGCGCAGCGCGAGCGAGGACGAGATCAAAAAGGCCTATCGCAAGCTTGCGAAGGAACTGCACCCCGATCGCAACACGGATAATCCCAAGGCAGCGGAACGATTTTCTGCCGTCACCTCAGCCTATGACCTGCTGTCAGACAAGGACAAGCGCGCCCGCTTCGACCGCGGAGAGATTGATGCCGATGGCAATCCGGCCAACCCCTTTGCGGGCGGTTTTGGCGGGCGCGGCGATCCGCGCCGGCGTGCGGGCGGCCCATTCGGCCAGCAGAGCGCCGGCGGTGCCTTTGCTGAGGATATCGGCGATTTCGGCAATATTTTCGATGATTTGTTCGGCGGTCGTTCGCGGCGAACCGCGCCGCCCAAGGGTGCGAACGTCAATTATCGGCTGGCGGTCGGCTTCGTTGATGCCGCTACCCGTGCGCCCCAGCGCATCACGCTGGCTGATGGCAAGACCATCGATCTCAAACTGCCGGCCGGCGTCGACACCGGCACACAGATGCGTCTTCCCGGCAAGGGTGAGCCTGGTCCCGGCGGCAATGGCGACGCGACAGTCACCATAGAGATCAAGCCGCATGCCTTCTTTCGCCGCGATGGCAGCGACATCCGGATCGATTTGCCGGTCACGCTTGCGGAGGCTGTCTCCGGCGCGAAGGTAAAGGTGCCTACGCCCGATGGCCCGGTGATGATGTCGGTCCCCGCAGGCTCCAGCTCGGGCCGGATCCTGCGCCTCAAGGAACGCGGCTTCTCCCGCAAGGATGGGACGCGCGGTGACCTGCTGGTCTCTTTGCAGATTGATCTGCCTCCCGCCGATGCCGCACTTTCGGAATTCGTTTCGGGCTGGGCCGATACGCGCAATGTCCGGGCTGCGCTCGGCGTTTAGGCGGGATGACTGACCCAGCCGCCCCTACTGACCGGCAGCGCGGTCCTGATCAGGAAGAGGCTGAAACGACCGCGGCAGTGGCCGGTGAATTCACGACCGTCGGTGTCTCGCCGCATTCGCCGGAGGCCCGACGGGAACGGGCCAAACGCCTGCAAAAGCTGGCACAAGCGAGGGGTGCCGTGCTGCGTGCGCGCGAACGGCTCGGCCCCGGCACCCGCACCTACCATATCGTTCGCCGGGTGGTGGTCGGTGCCTATTTTGACGGTTTCATCCACGCGGGGAACCTCGCCTACCTGTCTCTGATTGCGCTTTTTCCTTTTTTCATCACCGCGACCGCTGTGATGAGCGCGTTCGGCCGCACTGACGATGGGCTGCATGCTCTTTCGGTTGTGCTGGCAACAATGCCCCCTGCGGTTGCGGCGGCGCTTGATGGGCCGATCCGGGAAGTGCTGTCGGCGCGCAGCGGTCTGTTCCTCTGGCTTGGGGCGCTGGTCGGCCTCTGGACTGTCGGCAGCCTGATCGAAACCATCCGGGATATCCTGCGTCGCGCCTATGGGACGCAGGCCCGGCGCAGCTTCTGGGCCTATCGCCTCCATTCGATCCTCCTCATCATCGGCGCGGTCTTGTTGTTGCTGCTGTCCTTCAGCCTGCAGATTGTCACTGTCGCGATCGATCAGTTTGCGGCGCGTCTGTTGCCGGTGGAGATTGCTGCTTACTGGTCCGCGGCTATTCCGCGTCTGATTTCGGCGGGCGGCCTTTTCCTCTCTCTGTTCCTGCTGTTTCTCTCGCTCACTCCCCATGCCTACAAGGGGCGGGCCTATCCCAAATGGCCGGGCGCGCTGGCGACAAGTCTATGGTGGATCGGGGTTACGCTGGCGCTGCCGCCGCTGCTCGCGGGCATCTTTGCCTATGACGCAACCTACGGCAGCCTAGCGGGCGTGATGGTGGCGCTGTTTTTCTTCTACCTTATCGGTCTCGGCGTCGTTATCGGGGCGGAATTGAATGCCGCGCTTGCCGAAACGCCGGAGGAGGCAGCCAGCCGGGTGGGTCAAACCGACAACCCTACCCGTTCGGCGCAGGCGCGAAATTGAGAGGGGAATGGCGCATATGAACGGATTGATGGCGGGCAAGCGCGGCCTGATCATGGGCCTCGCCAATGACAAATCACTGGCATGGGGCATTGCCAAGGCTCTGCATGCGCATGGCGCGGAACTCGCCTTCAGCTATCAGGGCGAGGTGATGGAAAAGCGCGTGCGTCCGCTCGCCGAGAGCCTGGGCTGCGATCTTTTGATCGATTGCGACGTATCCTCGATGGACAATCTCGACGCCGCCTTCGCGTCGCTCGCTGCGCGCTGGCCGACCATCGATTTCGTCGTCCACGCCATCGGCTATACCAACAAGGATGCATTGCGCGGCCATTATGCGGATGTGACGCTCGATGACTTCCTGATGACCATGAACATCAGCGTCTACAGCTTTACCGCCGTCGCCAAGCGCGCCGTGGCGATGATGCCGCCGCGCGATCCTGAAACCGGGCAGGGCGGCGGATCGCTGCTCACCCTGTCCTACTATGGCGCTGAACGGGTCATGCCGCACTACAATGTGATGGGCGTCGCCAAGGCCGCTCTCGAGACGAGCGTCCAGTATCTCGCCAATGATTTCGGGCCGCAGGGCGTCCGCGTGAACGCCATCTCCGCCGGTCCGATCAAGACGCTCGCGGCATCGGGTATCGGCGATTTCCGCTACATCCTGAAGTGGAACGAGCATAACAGCCCGCTCCGCCGCAATGTGACGATCGACGATGTTGGTGGCGCCGCGCTCTATATGCTGTCCGACCTCTCGGCAGGCGTGACGGGTGAGGTGCACCATGTCGATGCCGGCTACCATACGGTCGGCATGAAACAGGTCGACGCGCCGGACATCTCGACCGTCTGACGCGTCAGCGGCGTCTGACTTGCGTTCGCGCGCCATTGCCGCCATCGCTATCCTATGAGCGTCAACAGCTTCGGCCACGCATTGCGTTTCACCACCTGGGGGGAAAGCCACGGGCCAGCGATCGGCGCGGTGGTCGATGGCTGTCCGCCGGGTCTTGCGCTCAGCGAAGCGGACATTCAGCCGTGGCTGGACAAACGCCGCCCCGGCCAGTCGAAATTCACCACGCAGCGCCAAGAACCCGATCAGGTGCGTATCCTCTCGGGCGTTTTTGAAGGGCGCACGACAGGCACACCCATCTCGCTGATGATCGACAATGTTGATCAGCGCTCAAAGGATTACTCGGAAGTCGCTTCGGCCTATCGCCCCGGCCATGCCGACTATGCCTATGATGCCAAATATGGTTTCCGGGACTATCGCGGCGGCGGCCGTTCGAGCGCGCGCGAAACCGCGAGCCGCGTCGCCGCTGGTGCCGTCGCCCGCCTTGTCATCCCCGAAGTGCGCATTCTCGCATGGGTCGAACAGATTGGCGGGGACAGCATCGATTACGCGCGCTTCGATGCCGCAGAGATTGGCAACAACCCTTTCTTTTGCCCTGATGCCGAGGCCGCTGCACGCTGGGAAACGCTGGTCGATGAGGCGCGAAAGGCCGGTTCTTCGCTCGGCGCGGTTGTTACCTGCCAGGCGTCCGGCGTTCCTGCCGGCTGGGGTGCGCCGCTCTATGCCAAGCTCGATGCCGAACTCGCCCATGCGATGATGGGCATCAATGCGGTCAAAGGCGTCGAGATCGGGGACGGGTTCGCTGCAGCGATGTTGAGCGGGGAAGGCAATGCCGATGCCATGCGCCCCGGCGCCGATGGCACGCCCGAATTCCTTGCCAACCATGCCGGCGGTATCGCCGGGGGCATTTCGACCGGCCAGCCGGTGCGCGTGCGTGTCGCTTTCAAACCGACCAGCAGCATCCTTACCGCCGTTCAGACCATCGACCGGGACGGGAATGCGACCGATATTCGCACCAAGGGTCGCCACGACCCGTGCGTCGGAATCCGCGGCACTCCGGTTGTGGAAGCGATGATGGCGTTGGTGCTCGCCGACCAGAAATTGCTTCACCGCGCCCAATGCGGCTAAGTGGTTGCTAATCAAACAAACGGGTGGGGATAGCGTGGACCGTAAGCTTACATATTATATTCTGCTCGGCATGGCGCTGGGCGTCGTCGCCGGCTGGCTGGTGTACACTTTCGTCCCCGCGGGGGAGACCGGCATATGGCCGCTCGGCACCACCGGTGACCTGAAACAAATTTATCTCGACAGCTTCGGCCTGCTCTCCGGGATATTCCTGAACCTCATCAAACTGCTGGTCGCGCCACTCATCCTGTCGACCATTGTCGTCGGCATCGCGCATATGGGCGACAGCGCAGCTCTAGGGCGCATAGGCTTCCGGGCCATCGCCTGGTTCGTCATCGCCAGCCTGATCTCGATCAGCCTGGGCTTGCTGATGGTCAATTTCTTCGAGCCGGGCGTCGGTGTCGATACCAGCAGCGCGACGGCAGAAGCGGTGGGAGACGTTGCTGAACTCAACTTCTTCCAGTTCATCCTGCATATCTTCCCCAAGAATGCGTTCGAGGCGATGGCGACAAACAATGTCCTCCAGATCCTCGTCTTCTCGCTGTTTGCCGGGGTGGCGCTGTCCGCGATCGGAGAAAAGGGTGCGCCACTGGTGCGCGGTGCCGATGCGCTCGCTGAAATGATGCTGCAGATCACCGGCTATGTGATGCGCTTTGCACCATTTGCGGTGTTCGGTGCTCTGGCCAAGGTGGTCGCAGCGAGCGGGTTGGGGATTCTCGTCACCTATGTCGAGCTGGTGACGGAATTCTACCTGTCGCTTGCGGTCCTTTGGGCGATCCTGTTGGGCGTCGGTGCGCTGTTCCTGCAAGGCCGCATCTTCACGCTGATCCGCTATATCCGTGAACCGATGATGATCGCCTTTTCAACGGCATCGTCGGAGGCCGCCCTGCCCAAGCTTCTCGAACAGCTTGATCGGTTCGGCGTGCCGCGCCGCATTTCCGGCTTCATGCTGCCGATGGGCTACAGCTTCAATCTCGATGGCTCGATGATGTACATGAGCTTCGCGACGATCTTCATCGCGCAGGCCTATGGTATGGATTTGTCCATCGGTACGCAGATCGCGATCCTGCTGACGCTGATGATCAGTTCCAAGGGCGTTGCCGCGGTGCCGCGTGCGTCGCTGGTGGTCATCACCGGCACGCTCGGCATGTTCGGCCTGCCGGTGGAAGGCGTCGCGCTCCTGCTCGCCATCGACCAGTTCCTCGACATGGGCCGCACCGCGACCAATGTCGTCGGCAATGCCGTCGCCACATCGGTCATCACCAAGTGGGAAGGCATGCTGGAGGTGATCGAACCGGCGGAAATGGAGCTTCGCCACGCTCCCGCGCACACTGCCGCCGGCGGCAAGGCCGGGCTCGAGCTTGCGCCCGACATGATCGAGGACGAACGCACCAAGCCGGCGTGACGCCGGCCTGGCGCCTCAGTCCGCTACCCAGTTGCCGTGGAATCCCGGCGGGATGCGGTGGGGCAGGCGGATCGTTGCTACCGGCGCACCGGTGAAGTCTGCGGCGTCGAGGAGGACGAGGTCGGTCGTCTCCTCGGCGGCGTTGATGACGAGGCCCATATACCAGCCGTCGGTCTCGCCCCCCTGCTCCCCGCGCGGGACGAACACAAACTCGCCGGGGAAATGCCCCGTGCCGAAATCATGCATCTCGGTCACGCCCTCCACCATGTCGTGGCGGTAAAGGCGCGTGTCGGCGATGGTCATTTCGGTCGTGTCGCGCTCGGGCAGCGCCATGGTCAGGGCATAGCGATAGGGCTTGCCGGTCAGCCGCTCGTCATAGCGCGGGAATTCCTGCGGGCGGGCATCGATCACCTTGCGGGTCACCGCCTTCACTGCAGTGTCGATGGTCCAGCGTTCGAACTGGCTCGCCTCGCTGTCGGGGCCATAGTTTGACCGCGCGAACATCCGGTCGTGGGTGACGACGTCGACAATGATCCGTCCGTCGGCATCGACAAAGGCGTTGGCGGGGTGAAACACATAGCAGGGGTCGACATCGCACCAGATGATGCTGTCCGCCGGCGCGTTGCGCCCGAGCACGCCGACCCGCGCACGATGCTCCGGGTTCCATTGGTAGGGGAAGCGGTAGCCGGCGATCAGCTTGCCCATGGAAAAGGTGACGGGCAGGTCGAACACCAGCACATGCTCTGCGGTGATCGCGCAGTCATGGATGCTCGGCCCGTGCTGCACGGCAATCGCTTCCTCGCGGATCACATGGCCCTCGCGGTCGAGCACCGTGTGCCAGACCTTGTCCATCACATCACCACGGTAACAGATGGCGTGGCGTTCGCCCGTCACCGGGCACTCATGCGGATGCGCGGTGTAGCTGTTCTTCAACGTGCCATCGAACTTGTTGTGGGCGATGGTCTCCAGCGTGCGGCTCATCTCAACCGGATGGCCGCCTGCCTCGACAATCGCCCAAGTGCGTCCGGCGATGCCGATGACATTGGTGTTCGGCGCATCAAACCCGTCCTCGCGCCTGTCGCCCGGGGGCAATTCCTCTCCCAGCGCCGCGCAGGCTTCCGCACCGCGCACCCAACGGTTCCGGTACCATTGGGCCTTGCCACCTGAAATGGCGATGCCATGGACCATGCCGGCGCCGGTGAACCAGTGGTAACTTGCGGAATCAGGCTGCAACGCGGGGTTGGGGCCATTGCGCAAATACCGGCCGTTGAGTTCCGCCGGAATGGTGCCGGTAACCGCCAAATCCTCCAGCGTCACTTCCTCGGTCATCGGCCGGTGGACGCCTGTCAGATAGGGATGGCCGCCCGCGGGCACCTTCAGCCGCTTGCGGTTGAATCCGGCGATGGCGGTAAGGCCGGTGCCGACGACGGAGCGGATGGTGGTTTCGACCTTGCTGGCCATGGCGGCTCTCTCCCCGCTTGCGACTCGCGTAAATGATGTTAACAGCATCAACATGACAGGGGGTGATGACAGTGTCAACATAGCGCCAGCGCTTGGCCGTGATGCCTATCACCACGGCGATTTGCGCAGTGCGCTGATCGCAGCAGGTATGCATGCCCTGTCAGCGGACAGCGCCGACGCACTGTCGCTGCGGGCGCTGGCGCGGGAAGTGGGGGTAAGCGCGACCGCCGTATACCGCCACTTTCCGGACAAGGATGCATTGCTGGTCGCTCTCG
>ERZ1022756.24-NODE-24-length-67037-cov-10.275134_pt1 | contig 67037 bp, 59 predicted proteins | sample MGYA00520902_ERZ1022756 | MGnify/ENA primary metagenome ERZ1022756 (study PRJEB33162, sample SAMN09537601) | freshwater metagenome | isolation source: freshwater | place: Canada:Alberta | collected 2017-07 | study: EMG produced TPA metagenomics assembly of the...
AGATGTGTATAAGAGACAGCCCTTGCCCGCCCGCGCCGCCACTGGCAAAGGCGCGAGCCATGAGCGACACGCCCGAGACCAGCGCCGAAACCGGCCTTCCCAAGACCTTCGACCCCGCCTCGATCGAGGCGCGCTGGGCGGTGCATTGGGAGGACAAGGGTCTGTTCCGCCCGGAGCGCCCCGGCGCGGAGCCCTTCACCATCGTCAACCCGCCGCCCAATGTGACCGGCGCCCTCCACATCGGCCACGCGCTCGACAACACGTTGCAGGACGTGCTGGTCCGTTACGAGCGGCTGCGCGGCAAGGATGCGCTGTGGGTGGTCGGCACCGATCACGCCGGCATCGCAACGCAGATGGTGGTCGAACGCCAGCTCGCTGAGCGCCAGCAAAAGCGCACGGATTTCTCCCGCGAAGATTTTGTCGCCAAGGTTTGGGAATGGAAGGCCGAAAGCGGCGGACAAATCACCCGCCAGCTGCGCCGCCTCGGCTGTTCGATGGACTGGAGCCGCGAGCAGTTCACGATGGACCCGCATTTCACCCGCGCGGTGGTGAAGGTGTTTGTCGATCTCTACAATCAGGGCCTCATCTACCGCGACAAGCGACTGGTGAATTGGGATCCGGGCCTGAAGACCGCCATCTCCGACCTCGAGGTCGAGACAAAGGAGCTTCAAGGCGGGTTCTGGCGCTTTCGCTACCCCTTCGCCGACGGCAGCGGCGCAGTGGAGGTCGCAACGACGCGGCCCGAAACCATGCTCGCCGACATGGCAGTCGCCGTCCACCCCGAGGACGAGCGCTACAAGGGGGTCATCGGCAAGGATATCCTCCAGCCGATCACCGGCCGCATCTTCAAGGTGGTGGCGGATGAACATGCCGACCCCGAATTGGGATCAGGCGTGGTCAAAATCACGCCGGGCCATGACTTCAACGACTTTGAGGTCGGCAAGCGGGCGGGGATCAAGCCCGCCGAGATGTATAATATGTTCGATGCCGACGCGCGCGTCATCCAGACCGCTGACGGACTGGTGCCGGATCGCTTCATCGGCCTCGACCGGTTCGAGGCGAGGAAGCGCGTCGTCGCGGAGATGAAGGAACTCGGTTTCCTTGTCCCCCATGTCGACAAGGATGGCGTGGAACACGACCATGAACCGCGCACCATCCAGACCCCGCTGGGCGACCGTTCGGGTCAGGTCATCGAACCCTGGCTGACCGACCAATGGTATGTTGACGCCAAGACACTGGCCCAGCGCCCGATCGAGGCGGTGAAGACCGGCGCGATCGAGATTGTGCCGAAGAGCTGGGAAAAGACCTTCTTCAACTGGATGGACAATATCCAGCCCTGGTGCGTGTCCCGGCAATTGTGGTGGGGCCATCGCATCCCGGCATGGTTCGATGCGGAAGGCAATATCTTCGTCGCAGAGGATGAGGCCGGCGCGCGGGCGCTAGCCGGGGATGATCGGCCGCTTGAGCAGGACCCTGACGTTCTCGACACATGGTTCTCCTCCGCACTCTGGCCCTTCGCCACACTGGGCTGGCCGGAGCAGAGCGAGCTGCTGACCCGCCATTACCCCAACAATGTGCTCATCTCCGGCTTTGACATCCTGTTTTTCTGGGATGCGCGGATGATGATGCAGGGCATGCACTTCATGAAGGAAGTGCCCTGGCGGACGCTCTATCTCCACGGCCTTGTCCGTGCGCCTGACGGGCAGAAAATGTCCAAGTCCAAGGGCAATGTCGTCGATCCCCTCGGCCTGATCGACAAATATGGCGCGGATGCGCTGCGTTTCTTCATGAGCGCGATGGAAAGTCAGGGCCGCGACATCAAGATGGATGACGCGCGCCTCGAAGGGTATCGCAACTTCGCGACCAAGCTGTGGAATGCGACCCGTTTCTGCCTGTCGAACGGCATCAGCGCGAGCCGCACACTTGCCGCGCCATCGGCCACCTTGCCGGTCAACCGCTGGATCATCGGTGAAACCGCCGCGACAGCACGGCGGATCGAGGAGGCGCTCGCCGCCTACCGCTTCGACGAGGCGGCCAATGCGATCTACCAATTCGCCTGGGGCAGTTTCTGCGACTGGTATCTGGAACTGATCAAAGGCCAGATCGATGATGAAACCCGCACCGTCGCCGGCTGGGCGCTCGATCAGATCCTGGTCATGCTCCACCCCTTCATGCCGTTCATCACCGAAGAGCTGTGGCACGCGCTCGGTGAGCGGGAGTATGCTTTGATTGTCGCCAAATGGCCCGACCCGCGCGCCGAGGCAGATGCGGAGGCAAGCGCCGACATCGACTGGCTGATCGCGCTGGTCCAATCGCTGCGTGGCGCAAAGGCGGAACTCGGCATCGCGCCGGGCGCGCGCCTGCCGCTCTTTGCCGCAGAGGCTGGAGAGACGACACGCAGCCGCATTACGCGGCTTGCTGCATCACTCGACCGCGTCGGGCGCATAGAGGCCGTCAACTTTGCTCCGCCGCCGGCGGGCGCATCAATGCAACTGGTGGTGGATGGCGAGACATTCGCCGTGCCGCTCGAAGGGCTGATCGACGTCGCGGCGGAACGCTCACGGCTCGAAAAGGCGTTGATCGCTGCCCGGAAAGAGGCTGACAGCCTCTGCGCCCGGCTCGGCAATCCTGCCTTCACCGAAAAGGCAAAGCCCGAAGCTGTCGCCAAGGCGCGAGAGGACCATGCGGCCCGCGCGGCCGAAGCTGACCGGCTGGCTGCGGCGCTGGCTCGTCTGGGCTGAACCCTTACTTCGGCGCGACAGGAGCAGTCGTGCCGCAGCGCGCGTAATCGCCTGCCCGGCATGCCGCGACATCTGCCTGCCAGCGGGCATAGGCCGCATCATAGGCGGCTTGTGCTTGACGATGCGCTTCCATTGCAGCTTCGTAACGGGCGCGCGCCTGCGCGACGGCCGTCCGCTGCGCTTCATAGTCGGCAACCGCCTGATTATACTGCGCGGCGCTCGCCTCATTGGCGCGATCCTGAGCGGCAGCGTCGGCAGCCGCACGGCGGTTAAGTTCCTCCGTGCCCTCGTCCGTACCAGCGACAACCGTGGTATTCGGCTTGGATTGCGCCAGCACAGCCGCTGGCAGCATCAGCATCGTCGCACCCGCAATGATGGCCTTGCTTGAAATCGCCATGGCTGCTTCCTCCTGTCCGCATCAATTCACCTAGTCCGAACCTTTGCTAGCCGCTTTCGTTCCGGCGCGGCAATAGCGGGGCAATCAGTCAGGATGTATGTGGGCTGCGTCAGCATCGCCGGTGATGCGGCTCCGGGGGGTCACCTCTGCCGGACGCGCGGCCGCCGCCTCGGCTGCTGCCTCTGCCGCTTGCTGGGCAGCGACTGCACGCGCTTCGGCGCGTGCGGCAATCCGCGCTTCCTGCTCGCGCGCACGGGCGGCTGTTGCAGCCTCCTCCTGCCGGGCACGATCCACGGCAACGGCACGCTCCCTTCGTTCCGCTTCGGCAGCAATTGCACTTGCAGGCATGTCTTCCCGGCCATGGTTATAGTCGACAAAGTCGGGCCGAATGGGCCCCTCATCGGGGGAGACTGGTCGGCGAACCGGCGGCGGCGCGCTCCGTTCAACGGGCGGCCGTGGTTCAAATGCGGATACGGGGGGCTCTGGCACAGGCGGCGCAGACGACGGCGGTGGGGCCGTGTCAGGGCCGGCGGTGCGCGGCGGCGATGCCGGCCTGTCGCGCCGTGGCTCGATGCGGATCGGCTGGATGGCATCACCGCCTTCCATGCGCCCTGGCCGGGGCCGACGGAGCTGCTCTGCCGGACTATCGGTCGGCACTGTCACAGGCGTCTCGGGCGTAGGCATCATCGCAGGCGGAGCCCCACGCCGGCCGCCACGCCGCCATCCGTCAAATCGGCGCGCATAATCCTCGCGCGCGCGCCGCTCGTCCTCGAGCCGTTCAGCCCGGCGCCGCTCGCGCACATAATCGTACCGCCGTTCGCGCCATTCGGGCCGGTCGCGCCAGTGCGGCCGCCATCCCCCTGCCCAGCCGCTGTCATAGGCGCCGAAGCCGTAACCGAGAAAAACCTGCGAGCTGTAGCTGGCAGCCACGTCGCGGTCCCAGCGGCGCTGGTAGGACGCGGCCAGTATCGCGCGCCCGCGCCGGTGCAGGGCGATCGCCCGATCCTCCGACCGTGGCGATGGCGTATCCATCATCAGCTGGCCTTCGGCACTATACCATGCGACCAATTCCGGCCCTTCGAAGGCGTAGCTCTCATAGACATCGCGGACGAGGTAGGGCGCGGCGGCACGCGGCAAATAGAAATACTGGATGACGCCGAGCGGGGAAGGCTCGACGATCAGCATCTCGCCTTCGTTCGACACCCAGGCATAAGCCTCGCGCCCGTCGAAGCGGAAGGTGAAGTCGGGCGGCGCGCTGCCGATGGCGCGGGCGAGGCCCTCGGCCGTGTCGATCCAGCGGTAGTCACCAAAAGCATCCGAAGGGCTGCCGGCTCTGGGCGCTGCCGCATCCCGCCAGACCGGCGGGGGCGGTGCACGCCAGCCCCGGTCGTCTGCCGGGCGCTTGCTATAGACCGGCGGGGGCAAGGGCGCAGGCTCGTCGATAGGCATCATGCAGCCGGAAAGCAGCAGGCCCGCTCCCGTTGCGGCTGAAAGCCATACTGCTCTGATCGGTTCGGCCATCGCGCTGTTCCTCTTATGCCCGGCATCCGTAACGGTGCCGCAACCCTGTCATGCCATCCGATTGCTGGCGCAGGGATGAACAATATGGTCGCAAGGCTGCCTTGCCCGGGCTGACCGGGACCCGCATATGCGAAGCCCTTGTCCTTCCCGAACAAATATGGAACAGCGCGGCTCATGAGCCTTACCCACATCAAGGTGCGCGGCGCGCGCGAACATAATCTCAAGGGCGTCGACGTCGATCTGCCGCGCGACTCGCTGATCGTCATCACCGGCTTATCGGGTTCGGGCAAATCTTCCCTCGCCTTCGACACCATCTATGCCGAAGGGCAGCGGCGCTATGTCGAATCGCTGTCCGCCTATGCCAGACAGTTCCTCGAGATGATGCAGAAACCGGACGTCGAGCATATCGACGGCCTCTCTCCCGCCATCTCGATCGAGCAGAAGACAACCAGCCGCAACCCCCGCTCGACCGTCGCCACGGTCACCGAAATCTACGACTACATGCGCCTGCTGTGGGCGCGGGTTGGCGTGCCCTATTCGCCCACAACCGGGGAACCAATCGCGGCGCAGACGGTCAGCCAGATGGTTGACCGGGTAATGGCGCTGCCGGAAGGGACGCGCGCCTATTTGCTTGCGCCAGTGGTCCGCGGCCGCAAGGGCGAATACCGCAAGGAAATGGCGCAGTGGCAGAAGGACGGCTTCACCCGCGTGCGCATCGACGGCGAATTTCACGAAATCGACGATGCGCCGGCGCTCGACAAAAAATACAAGCACGACATCGAAGTGGTCGTCGACAGGATCGTCGTGCGCGAAGGGCTCGAAAGCCGGCTTGCGGACAGTTTTGAGACTGCGCTTAAGCTGGCGGAGGGGCTCACTTATGTCGACCTTGCCGATACCACAGTGGCGGAACTGGCTGGCGGAATGTCGGGCGGGGAGGGCATGGGCGCGGGCAACCTAAAAGGTGCCGGACTTCCACCCAACCGCATCGTTTTCTCAGAGAAATTCGCCTGCCCCGTCTCAGGCTTTACCATCGCGGAGATCGAACCCCGGCTGTTTAGCTTCAACGCCCCGCAAGGCGCTTGTCCGGCATGCGACGGCCTTGGTGAACGGCTCGAGTTCGACGAAGAGCTGATTGTCCCCAATCATGCGCTGAGCCTCAAGCAGGGCGCGGTCGTGCCATGGGCGAAATCCAATCCGCCAAGCCCTTATTACATGCAGGTGCTGGCGAGCCTCGCCAAGGAATTCGGCTTCTCGCTCGACATGCCTTGGCAGGATTTGTCAGGCGAAGTGCAGCTTGTCATTCTTCACGGCACTGCGGGGCAGCCGGTTACTCTCACATTCATGGACGGACGCAAGAGCTACAGCGTGCGAAAGCCATTTGAGGGCGTCATCGGCAATCTCAATCGCCGCATGGCGCAGACCGAAAGTGCATGGATGCGGGAGGAGCTTTCGCGCTTCCAGCGGCCGCACGCTTGTGAAACCTGCCATGGCGCGCGCCTCAAGCCCGAGGCGCTGGCGGTGAAGATCGCTGGCGAGGACATCAGCCTCTCCGCAAGGCGCAGTGTTGCCGACGCGCTTGATTGGTTCCGTACCCTTGCGGACAAGCTGACCGCTCAGCAGCGGCAGATCGCGACGCCGATCCTTAAGGAAATTGTTGAGCGGCTGGGTTTCCTCGACAATGTCGGGCTCGACTATCTCAATCTCGACCGGACGTCGGGCACGCTCTCTGGTGGGGAAAGCCAGCGCATTCGTCTGGCGAGCCAGATCGGGTCGGGGTTGTCGGGTGTGCTGTACGTTCTCGATGAACCTTCAATCGGTTTGCACCAGCGCGACAATGACAGATTATTGGCCACTCTCAGACGGTTACGCGATCTCGGCAACACGGTGATCGTGGTCGAGCATGACGAGGATGCGATCCGCGCCGCCGATTGGGTGGTGGACATGGGGCCGGGCGCCGGCGTGCATGGCGGAACAGTGGTAGCGGAAGGGCCGCTCGAGGCGATCCTTGCCAATGAGGCGAGCCTGACCGCCGACTATCTGACCGGGCGCAAGCGCATCGACGTGCCGCAGCAACGCCGGATCGCGGCCAAGGGCAGCGAAGCAATCCGCACCCGCGCCAAGCCGGTGGCCAAGCCGACCAAGAAGCAGCTCAAGCTCCTCGAAACAGAGGGCAAATTCCTGACGCTCAGCGGCGCGCGCGCGAACAATTTGCAGAATGTCACCGCACGCATTCCGGTCGGCACCTTCACCTGCGTCACCGGCGTATCGGGGTCGGGCAAATCGAGCCTTGTCATCGACACGCTGCAAGCCGCTGCAAGCCGCGCGCTCAATGGCGCACGGGTGATCGCGGGGCCGCACGACAGCCTCACCGGCCTCGAGCATTTCGACAAGGTGATCGATATTGACCAGTCGCCGATCGGCCGCACCCCGCGGTCAAACCCGGCGACCTATACCGGCGCCTTCACCACCATCCGCGACTGGTTCGCCGGCCTGCCGGAAAGCCAGGCGCGCGGCTACAAACCCGGCCGTTTCAGCTTCAACGTCAAAGGCGGACGCTGCGAAGCATGCCAGGGTGACGGGCTGATCAAGATCGAGATGCACTTTCTGCCCGACGTCTATGTGACGTGCGAGGTATGCCACGGCCAGCGATACAACCGCGAGACGCTGGAGGTGAAATTCAAGGGCAAGTCGATCGCCGACGTGCTCGACATGACAGTCGAGGATGCGGTCGATTTCTTCAAGGCGGTGCCCGCGATCCGCGACCGCATGGCGATGCTGCAGGAAGTCGGCCTCGGCTACCTCAAGGTCGGACAGCAGGCGACCACCCTGTCGGGCGGCGAGGCGCAGCGGGTGAAACTGTCCAAGGAATTGTCACGCCGCGCCACGGGCAACACGCTCTACATCCTCGATGAGCCGACAACCGGCCTTCATTTCGAGGATGTGCGGAAGCTGCTCGACGTGCTCCACGCCCTAGTCGACCAAGGCAATACGGTGGTGGTGATCGAGCATAATCTGGACGTCATCAAGACCGCCGACTGGATCATCGACCTCGGTCCCGATGGCGGTGTGGGCGGCGGAGAAATTGTCGCGGAAGGAACACCGGAAGACATCGTCGCCAGCAAACGCTCCCACACCGGCCATTATCTCGCGCCGCTGCTGGGGCGCTAGCCCAGGCAGCCCCCGCCCGGCGCCGCGATCCTTGGTTCCGAGTTCGGAGAAATGTTTGTCGCCGGAGCGGCCGCGCAGGACCGGCTTCGGCCCGGGCTATCCCCGCTCGCCTAATAGTAAGAGAGGTGGGTGGCCTTGCCCCTGAAGATCCAGTGGGCAAGCAGCGAATAGCCGAGGATCACCGGAAGCACGAACACTGTGCCGACGAGGATGATCGAGAGCGCCTCCGGGCTCGCAGCGGCTTGCCAAATGTCCAGCCTGTCAGGGATGACATAGGGATAGAAGCTGTAGGCGATGCCGATGAATCCCAGCGCGAACAGTGTGCCCGCCCCAGCGAGCGGCACCCAAGACAGCGCATCATCATGCCGCTTTGGCCGCGACAGGAAAATGGCGAGGCCGATGAACAGTACGGCCGACATCATCGGGATGGGCAGCAGCGCGATAATCTCCGGCAGGCTGAACCAGCGGTCGAAGATGCGTTGGGAGAGGAGGGGCGTGACCAGCGAAACCGCGGCCATTGCCGCTGCGGTCGCCCACAGACCCAGCCGCGCCCAGCGCACGCTGCGTTCCTGCAGCGCGCCTTCGGTCTTGTAGATCAGCCAGCAGGCGCCAACGAAGACATAGCCGGCAGCAAGGCCCGCCGCAGCGAGCAGACAGAAGAGCACAGCGCCCAGTGACTGGTCGAAGCCGAGGATATAGGCCCCGAGCATATAGCCCTGCGCCAGCGTCGCCATCAGCGAACCGCCAATGAAGCTTTTGTCCCAGAGATGCTTGCGGTTGGGTTCCGCCTTGGCACGGAATTCAAACGCCACGCCGCGCAGGATGAGCCCGGCGAGCATCACGAACACCGGCAGGTAAAGCTGTGTCAGGATGATGCCGTGGGCAATCGGAAAGGCGACCAGCAACAGGCCGATGCCGAGCACCAGCCATGTCTCATTCGCGTCCCAGAAGGGGCCGATCGAGGCGACCATCAGATCGCGCTCCTCCCCCCGTGCCAGCGCGCTGAGCATGCCGACGCCAAGGTCATAGCCGTCAAGGATGACGTAGAGCAGGATGGACAGGCCCATCAGCCCGGCAAAGATCACCGGCAGCCAGAAGGGGTCTATGAACGGCTCCATCGGTTTACTCCGCCGGGGCCAGGGGTTCGCGCAGAGGCCGCGCCGGACCCTCTCCGCCGCCGGGCATGGGAAACATCGGCTTGCCCTGTGGCGCAGCGTCACCGCGTTTCGCCAGCTGGAAAATCACCAGCACATAGGCCGCAAGCAGGGCCGCATAGATGGCAAGATAGAGGATGAGCGTCGTCGCAACCATGCCTGCCGGCACCGGCCCAAGGGCATCTTTGGTGGTCAGCACGCCGGTCACCAACCAGGGCTGCCGACCGATTTCGGTTACATACCAGCCCGCAAGCGTCGCCACCCAGCCGGAAAAGGCCATGCCGACCAGCAGTTGCAACAGCCAGCGCGGCGCGCCTTCCATCCCCTTTCGGCGGATTTTCCACCAGGTGAACCAGGACACCAGCAGCATCAGCATGCCGATGCCCACCATCACCCGGAAACCCCAGAAAACCGGTGCGACAGGGGGATGTTCGCCCACGAAGTCGTTGAGCCCCGGCACCACGCCATTTGGATCATGCTTGAGTATCAGGCTCGCGCCATTGGGAATGCCAATCTCCAGATGGTTGGTGCGGGCTTCCTCGTCGGGGATAGCGAACAGGACCAGCGGGACGTTTGGCCGCGTTTCCCAGTTTCCTTCCATCGCCGCGACCTTTGCCGGCTGATGCTCCAGCGTGTTGAGACCGTGAAGGTCACCGACGAGGATCTGCACCGGGATGAGCAGCGCCGCCATCGCGATCGCACTGCGTAAAGCCTTAGCCACGCCATCGCCACGGTCACCGCGCAGCCAGCGGTAGGCACTGATCCCGGCGATCAGGAACGCGACCGTCAGACCCGATGCGATCAGCATATGCGTCAGGCGATAGGGCATGGACGGGTTGAAGATCACCTGCGCCCAATTGGTCGCATGCACCACCCCGTCGCGCAGCTCAAAACCCGCAGGGGTGTGCATCCAGCTGTTGAGAACGAGAATCCAGAAGGCCGAAAGTGTCGTCCCGGCCGCCACCAGCACGGTTGCCAGCGTGTGCACCCAATTGGGCACACGCCGGAACCCGAACAGCATGATGCCAAGGAACACGGCTTCGAGGAAAAAGGCCGTCAGCACCTCATAGGCGAGCAAGGGGCCGGCGATATTGCCGACGCGTTCCATGAAGCCTGGCCAGTTGGTGCCGAACTGGAAACTCATGGTGATCCCGCTCACCACACCCATCGCGAAGGACAGGGCGAACACCTTCACCCAGAAGCGATAGGCATCCATCCATGCTTCATTGCCGGTGCGGTTGAAGGCGAGCTTGAACGCCAGCAGCACCCAGCCGAGCGCGATGGTGATGGTGGGAAAGAGGATATGAAAGCTGATGTTCGCGGCAAATTGGATACGCGACAAAATGAACGGGTCGAGCTCGCTCATGACCCGCTCTCCCGCTTGCCGCCCGGCACCGCGAAAAGCCGGTCCTTAAACTCCAGCGCCTTGACGATACGCGATCCGAGGCTGAGCAACTGCACCAGCCGCTCAGTCTCCAGCCGTTGGACGTCGGCGTACCAAGCGGTCAGCAGTTCGATCTGGTCATGCATCGCGCTCATCCGCCCCTGTGCATGCGCTTCCGCCGCATCGTGGGGTGTCTGCAGCATGAGTTCGCGCAGCACGGTCATGGTCGGGTCAATCTCGCGCTTCTTTCTCTCCTCGACCAGCGTTCGCATGATGACCCAGACATCGTCGGGCGTCACGAAATGGTCGCGCCGATCATCGGGCAGATGGCGCAGCTGAACGAGGTTCCAGCTCTGCAGCTCCTTAAGGCCCATCGAGACGCCGCCGCGCGAAAGCCCCAGCGCATCGACCAGATCATCGGCATTGAGCGGCCTGTCCGCGACGAACAACAGGGCGTAAATCTGACCGACCGTGCGGTTGATGCCCCACCGGCTCCCCATCTCACCGAAATGAAGCACGAAGGACTGGATCAGCGGAGGAAGGTTCATGGCTCTCTCAATATTTCAATAATTATTGAAATAGTCGGAGAGCGCGTGGCCTTCAAGGTCCAGTTAGGCGGGATATGCAGATTTTCTGCGCCGGGCGCTGATCGAAGCCCGGCCGGGAAATCGACAAAAGATCAGCCGGCTATGCGCCCTTTTGCCGAGGCGAGCTGGCCGTCCGCGGGTTCAAGCGGCATCACCGATCCGGAAAGGGTCGGCGGCATATTGACGAAGACATTCTCATACTGGCCCGGTTCGACCCTATATGTCTCATGATAGACACCGACATCGCGGCTGTTGCCGATCTTGCGGTTAAAGGCCGCCCATGCCGGGAGATGTTCCCTATCGCGTGCCTTGGCATAGGTTTCCAGCGCTTCGAACGAGCGCCAATATTGGACGAGAATGATCGTCCGGCCGAACCAGGTCTTGCCCCCCATGAAGCCAAGTTCCGGTTGCCGGTAAAGTTCGGTGAGCATGCGCGTCATCGCCCTGATCAGGGGAAACCAGCGATGCACGCGCCAGATGGAATTGATGCGCATGCCGATGATGAACACCACAAAAGGCCCTTCGGCCCGAGCGGTCCAGCGCCCTTGGTAGATGCCTGTCATTGTGCGCCTCCCCCGGCTGGCCCTGCGTCATCGGTCAGCGGCACAATGCCCAGCGCCATTCCGATCTTTCGCAGGCTGTGCGCAACCAGTTGCTGGCGGGCGTCATCATCCAGCTCGAGCGTATTGAGCGCGTCGCTCCGCAACAGGCTCACCACACCGTGCAGGCTCGACCATACGAACAGGGATTCCCGATCAATGTCGGATTTCACAATAGCCTGGCCGCGGGCGGCGAAGAGGCCTTCTATGGTCCGTTGCAGGACAGCGAAGGCCTCTCTGGCACCGTTCATCATCTCGGGATGGGCAGAGGGAAGGGGCAGTGCTCCGCCAAACATCAACCGGTATTCCAGCGGATGGGTCAGCGCAAAGCTGACATAGGCCATTCCCATGGCCAAGGCATCGGTCCGCGCATTGCCGGTTTGCGGGGCGCGCCCGAGCGCATGTGCAAAACGGACATAGGCACGCCGGACAACCTCGGCCAGAACATGATCCCGGCTTTCGAAATGCCGATAAGGTGCCTGATGGGATACCCCTAGCCGCCGGGCGACCTCGCGCAGGCTAAGCGCCTCGACACCGGCCTCCGCAATGATCGCGGTCGCCTCCGCCACACAGGCTTCGCGCAAGTCGGAGTGAACGTCATTGCCAGTCCAGTTCATGGCCGCCTGTCCTCCGCGCATCAGATTACCCGATCCGATGCCACCCCCGCAAGGAACCTAACCCGCGGGCGTTGACACCGTCAACTGTTCCTGTATCGATTCATTGTCCCGCCCATCAAGGCGAAGAGACCAAGATAACGGCATCCGGATTGTGAACGCAGACACGGACGTTTCAACCAGTTGGCGCGAAGCAGGCTTGAGGGATATCAGCCTCGTCTGCGGCATTCTCGCCAATGCCTTTATGGACGAACCAGCTTTCCGTTACATCCTCCCGGACCGCAGCCGGAGGCACAGTGCCTTGGTCAAGGCGTTCGGCGTGATCGCTGGCGAAGACAGGCGAGCCGGATCGATTTTTGTGACTGCCGGAGGGGAAGCGGCGACCCTCTGGCGCAAGCCCGAACACATGCGCGAAACGGCTTGGGATGGGGTGCGCACCGCCCTTCCCTTCCTTTCGGCCTTTGGCAGCTCGATCGGCAGGGCCACCAAGGTCGCAGGCCTAATCAAGGCCCACCTTCCCGATGAGCCGTGCTGGTATCTGCGCTTTGCGGGATGCCATTCCGATCACCGCGGCAAGGGATTTGGCGGAGCTGTGATCCGTGCAGGCCTGCACCAGGCCGACATGCAACGGAGCAAGGCCTATCTTGAGACAGCGGACGAGGTGAACCTGCCCATTTATCGGTCGCTAGGGTTCGAGGTCATCCACAGCTGGCAGGTACCGGATGGGCCTGTATTCTGGGGCATGATGCGCCCGGCGCGATAGGCAGCGGCCGACGGCGATCAGATCGCCACAAATTCCTCAGGGTTGGTTTCGGCACCGTGCAGCCGTACCCGGTTACGTCCGGCCTGCTTGGCCGAGTACATCGCCTCGTCAGAGCGGCTTATGCAGGCATGGAGGGAAATGCCATTGTTCCATTCGGCTACCCCGAAGGAGGCAGTGACCATGAGCCCATCAGGCCATGAACCATCGCTCAGCTGCGTCAAATCCACGCGCATACGCTCGGCAACCGCGGTGGCATCAGCGGCAGACATGTTGCGCAACAGGATGATGAACTCTTCCCCTCCCCAGCGTGCGACGGCCCCATCGCCCCGCCCGACCAGATCCAGCGGACCGGCATGGCTGGCAATCACGTCTGCTGCCCGGCGAAGCACCGAATCGCCGGTGGTATGACCATGTCTGTCATTGATCGCCTTGAAGTGATCGAGATCGACAAGAATGAGGCTGAGCGGGGCCGTTGAGGCATCATTCTGCATCGCTGTAGCCACCGTTTCAAAAGCACGACGGTTATAGAGACCGGTCAAGCTATCCCGGTTCGCGAGATACTCGGCCGCGGCCAGAGCATTTGCGAGCTCCTCGGCCAGCTGGTCCTTCTCGAGTTGGGTCCGCAGCACTGATCTTGTCTGTTTCCGGACCGCATAGGCGAGCCCGTACAATGTCGGGCCAAGGCCAAGTGTCGCGAGCAGCGGGATCGGGCCGATCTGATCCATGTACCAGATTGTCTGGGGGACAAGGCACAGCATCACACCGATCATGAACAATAGGGTGGCACGCCATTGTGCGGCCACAACCATGCAGGTGACCGCCACAGAGACGATAATGACCACGCACACGAACATTGATGCAATATCGCGCCCGAGGGTCGTAACCACCGGCATCATCATGGCGGCCCAGCCGATACCGGACAGCAGAGCAAAGCCGTCATAAACACGCCAAAGGCTGACAGCTTTCTGGGGTTCTGCCAGCCTGCGCAGTCGCTGGCTGATGAGATACATGACGGCGATGATGGCCACGTTCATTGCCAGCAGAACCGTCATCAGCCGCGGATCCGGCAACGCCAGAGTACATAGCCCGATCAGCGCAAACGGGACGATGTTGGTCGACTGAGTGAGCGCGATCCCGTCCAAGAAATTGCGCTGGGCAAGGGCATCAATGTCGGCATCGGACACAGTGCTGCTCGCCGCGACCAACGCAGCGTCCTTGAAACCGGACGGGGCAGCCATGTGCATCGGAGCGAGCCTTTCACCCGCCGTCATAAGCTGAAACCGTAAACGGAGGCTTATCTGCGCCCGTCATGTCTCAACGCACCGAACAAGTTACGGAACTGGACTCATGGAAATTTGTCCATCACACTCCCCCTCGACATGACCTTTACCGAACACCCGCTGCGCCGATGGGCGGTCGATGAAATGCATGTGCGCCGATTTGCGCCGGTGCCGCGCAGTTGCGAAATCGTGCAGTCGGTTCGCCTGCTCGATCCCGGCGAGCGCGAAGCGGAAGACCGCTGGCTGCTCGGCAACCGGCCTGATTTCGATGAATGGACGCTTGCACCGCGCCATGGCAGCGGCGCGACGCGTGACGGGCTCCACTTCCTGTGGGAGCGCCATACTGAGGCGAGCACGCTCACGCTCATTTTGCCCGCCGGCCTATCAGAAACGGCGCGCACCGTTGCGATGCGGTGGCTTGAGGCATGGCCGGGAAAGGTTGTGCGCGCGACCCGCATTACCGTGATCCCCGATGCAAGCGAGGCCGAAGTTGACCTCCAGCGCCTCGGACTTTCAGCGCGCGACATGGTGCACTGTGACATCAATGCCGGGCTTCGCCTGTGGTCGGACTTCGGCATTCATGCGGACGGATATGGCCGCCTGCTGATCACGGCCGGCAATGTCGATGATGCCGAACGCGGGCGAATCATCCAACGCGTTCAGGAACTTGGAAACTACCGCAATCTCGCTTTGCTCGGCTTTCCGGTGGTCCAGAGCTACGGCCCCGATCTCGACCGGCTCGAACAGGGGCTAGCCGATCATGCCCGCCGCGTCGCCGAAGGGGGCGATGATGACGAAGTGCTGCTTGACGACCTGTCCCGCATCGCCTCCGAACTCGAATTGATCCGTTCAGCCACCAGTTTCCGGTTGAGCGCCACCACCGCCTACGCCGAAGTCGCGGCCGACCGGCTCGCCGCTCTGGAAGTCCAGTCACTGCCCAATCATCAGAGCCTGACCGAATTCACGGAACGACGGCTGGTGCCGGCGGCGCGCACCTGCACCGTTTTCCGCCAGCGGCTCGGGGCCATTGCCGACCGCATTTCCGGCGTGATGCACACGCTCGACGTGCGCATCGACAGCCGCATCAAGGCGCAGAACCTGCAGTTGATGCAATCCATGGAACGTTCGACCCAGCTGCAACTGCGGCTGCAGACCCTGGTCGAAAGTCTCTCGATCATCGCCGCGGCCTATTATCTGGTCGGCCTCATCGCCTTTGTAGTCAAAGGCATGGCGGGCTGGCCGGAACGGGATTGGGCAAGCATCATCGTCGGCGCAGTAACATTGCCCGCGGTGCTGCTGATCTATCTTTTGCTGCGGATCATCCGCAAACGCGTGCTGGATACCGACACAGTCCATAGACCGTAGGGACTCCTGACAATCTGACCGCTATTCGGTCTTTTCATGAAGGCTTCCATGGGATAGCATCCGGTTTGGGGAGCTCTGCCGTTCGCGGTATTCATGCACAAGGGATGGAGTGGATATGGGCAAAGTGAAAACCATGGCGGGCGCGGTCGCGCTGTCAGTCCTTCTGGCCGCTTGTTCGGGCGCAGGGTCCGAAGGCGGAAGTTCTGAAACTGCGCAGGCACCGGCGGCTCCTGCTGCGGCTCCGGCCCCGGCACCCGCTCCGGCACCAGCTCCGGCTGGCCCGCCCGCAGTGACTGATGTCGCAACGCTCGATGGCACCACATATGCCAGCTTCACCGGCAACGCCGCCAATGGCCGCACCGTCTTCGCCCAGTGCCGCACCTGCCACGTGACTGATCCGGGCGTGAACCGCATCGGCCCGTCGCTTGCTGGCATCGTAGGCCGCGCAGCCGGGACAGTCGCCGGTTACAGCTATTCGCCGGCCAATGCGAACAGCGGCATCACCTGGACACCTGAAAAGCTGTTCCAGTATCTGGAAAATCCGCAGCGCGTGGTTCCCGGTACCAAGATGGTCTTCCCGGGCATTCCGGACGCGCAGCGCCGCGCCGACCTGATCGCCTATCTCCAGGCCCCGAGCTGATCGGCGCCAGAGGGCAAAAGAAAAAGGCCGGGGTCAAACCCCGGCCTTTTTCTTTGCGCAATAGGGCAAGCGCGTATCAGGCCGCCATTTCCCGGCGGGCCAGTTCACACTGCGACCAGATTTCGCTGAGCGCGCGCAACAGCCGATCAATATCGCCATCGCTGTGCACAGGCGAAGGCGTGATACGCAGCCGCTCTGTTCCGCGCGGAACAGTGGGATAATTGATGGGCTGCACATAAATGCCGTGATGTTCCATCAGCCAGTCGCTGATGAATTTGCACTTGTGCGCATCACCCACCATCACCGGGATGATATGGCTGGGGTTATCGAGGTGCGGGATGCCGAGCCGGTCGAGCGCGCCACGAACCCGCTGCACCCGATCCTGCTGGCCTTCACGCTCAACATTGCTGTCTTTGAGGTGGCGGATACTGGCGCAGGCACCGGCCGCCACTGCGGGCGGCAATGCCGTTGAAAAGATGAACCCGCTGGCAAAGGTGCGCACGAAATCACACAGGTCACGTGAAGCAGCGATATAGCCGCCCATCACGCCATAAGCCTTGCCGAGCGTACCTTCGATCACGGTGATGCGGTCCATCAGCCCTTCACGCTCGGCGACGCCGCCGCCACGCGGGCCATAAAGGCCGACGGCGTGCACCTCATCAATATAGCTCATCGCATTATGCTTTTCGCACACCTCGATGATCTCAGCGATCGGCGCGATATCCCCGTCCATCGAATAGACGCTTTCAAAGGCGACCAGCTTGGGACGAGCCGGGTCGAGATCGGACAATTTCCGATCAAGATCCTCAGGGCTGTTGTGCTCGAAAATCATCCGCTCGGCACGGCTGTGACGGATGCCTTCGATCATCGAAGCATGATTCAGAGCGTCCGACAGCACGACACAGTTTGGAATCTTTGCCGCGAGCGTGCCGAGCGCTGCCCAGTTTGAAACATAGCCCGAAGTGAAAAGCAGCGCGTCCTCCTTATGATGAAGGTCGGCCAGTTCTGCTTCGAGCAGCACATGATGGTGGTTGGTACCGGAGATGTTGCGCGTGCCGCCAGCGCCCGCGCCACATTCGTCAAGCACCCGGTGCATTGCTTCAAGCACTTTGGGGTGCTGGCCCATGCCGAGATAATCGTTCGAGCACCACACTGTCACTTCGGAGGTGGCGCCATCGACATAGCGTGTGGCCTTGGGAAATGATCCGGCCCGACGCTCGATTTCCGTGAAGACGCGGTACCGCCCTTCATCGCGCACGGCCTGCAGCTGATCGCTGAAATAGGCCTCATAATCCATGGCGGTATCCCCCCTTCATCACATATTCTTTTCTGATTGATCGCTTCGCCCGCCTATCGCCCAGCCCCACAGGGCCGAGTCACGGAAGGGAAGGCCGAGAAACAGGTGTTCGAGCGCCGCAAGCAGCGACAGGCCGCACAACAGGCCCGCTTCGGCCAGTTGGTGAGGCTGTTCCGCCCTGAATGCCAGCAGCGCGAACCAGGCGGCTGCGGCCAGGATCGCGGCGGTGGACAGGATCAGGGCCGGGCGAAGTTGCCGTGGCCCGAAATAGGTCTTGAGATAGGCCAGATGCGCCGGCAGCAGCTCATCGCTGAGATGCGGGACACCCGCATAGATGTTGAGCTTTGACGACAGCCGGAAAACAAGCAGCAAGGCAAAGGCATAGGCGCCTGTGCCATTGTCCGTAACGGCTGCCAGCGACAGCAGCAGGCCGGCGGTCATCGCCAGTGCCACCTCATGATGAATGAGTGCCATGGTCGCCATGCTGAACCGCTGCCAGCCCCTCGCCCCGTGAGGGCAGGGTTCACGATGAGAGCCCGCCACCGCACCGGTGAGGAAGCTGATTTCGTGCCAGCTCCAGATCAGGATGCCGCCAAGGAAAGAGGCATAAGTCGCCCAGACAGCATTGGAATGAGCGGTCACGACAATCAGGCCAAGCCCGGCAACACCGCACATACAGGCGATGACCAGTGCGCGACCGAATGACGCGCGCAACCTGTGATTGATCATCGCCACCAACCCGGTGCCGACAAACCACATGGCGGTGACCGCCACCATCGCGAACAAAAGGGCCGGCATGCTCACCATGCAGGCGACAGTCGGACTGTTGCCGGAAGCTGGTTGGCACGCGGTTTCATCAGATACATGCGGGCAAAGGCAAAGCCTGCGCGGGCCATGCCACCGACGCGCCCGAACGCCCCCATGAGCCCGCCCCGCGCCTTGGCATCCTCAATCGCGATCGATGCCTGAAGCAGATCATCCATCGCTGCACGAAAACGGGGATCATCAGTATCCAGTTCGACCGGGAACACCTGCCGGCTGATCTGGGTGCAGATGCGGAACACATCATAGCCATATTCGGCCGGATCGACGCCGAGTGCACGGTGAAAGACCGGACGGTTGTGATCGCGCACATACATGGTGGCGTAAACCGAGACCAGGAAGAAGCGGATCCAGAGCTTGTTGAGGCCGCTCAACAGTTTCGGATCGGCCCGCAGCATGAGCGCAAAGGCTTCGCCATGACGGAACTCGTCATTGCACCATTGCTCAAACCAGTCGAAAATCGGGTGGAATTTATACTGCGGGTTGCGCGCCAGCTGGCGATAAATGGTGATGTACCGGGCGTAGCCGATTTTTTCCGACAGATAGACCGCGTAGAAAATGAACTTCGGTTTGAAATAGGTGTATTTCTTGGACTTGGTGAGGAAGCTGAGATCAATCCCGATCCCCTCACCCTTGAGCGTTTCGTTGATGAAACCGGCGTGGCGGCTTTCATCGCGCGCGAGCAGCCGGAACAGCTGCTTCATGTCTGGATTTTTGGTCCGCTTGGCGATCTCCGCATAAAGGATGCAGCCCGAAAACTCGGACGTCAGTGAACTGGCGAGAAAATCGACAAACTCGGCCTGAAGCTCGGGTTCGAGACGGGAGATCATGCCTTCGAATGCATCGGTCTTGCGGAAGTGGCGCTTGTTGCGATCCTCCTCCATCTCCGCCATCAGCCCGTCCCACTCGGCCCGGACCGGGGAAACATCTATCGCATCCATCGCCGCATAGTCGGTGGTGTAAAAACGCGGCGTAAGCACCGTATCCTTGCGGGCGATCGCCATCGTATCATGCTGCTGCGTAAGCGGTGCCTTTATTGTGCTGGGTGCGTTCATGGCTTCAATCCCCAAGTCTTGATGCAGCCTACCGGGAATGCGGTGGCGCCTGGCAGCAGGCTATTCATGCCGCCCGCCCGATACTTTGCGCGCGATCAAAAACGGCGCGCTTTGACGAAGAGGCCAGACGCCCCGGCGTGAAGCTGACCTCGTACAGTTCGGTCAGCTCGAAATTGCTGGCAAAACGCGTCCAGGCACGACGCAACAGACCCGCCCGGCGGACGGTGGCAGTGCGATCGAAAATGCGCCGCTCGCCAAATCCGACCATGATCGGATCGCCATGGATCTGAACCCTGTCCCCCGGCTCCATTTCCACCCCGTCGGCGAGTTCCACCAGCGCATGGAAATGCTCCGGGCTTTGCTCGATCTCGATGCGGCAGCGCGTTTCGAACTGCTTGGTGGAAAACAGGCCGCTCATGACCCCCGGCCCTCCAGCATCACCGCGAAAGTGCGGACATGATCGGCGCCGAAGCCGTAAAGTTCTGCGCTGGCCCCGGTTTCGGGATCACTCAACGAAAGCGCCCCATTCTCCCAGCGAGTGAGGAGGAATGGCGCTTCACTGCCAATACCGCGGGTTGCCCGCTGACGCGCGAGGCGGCGCAGCATCGCGCGAGCGAAGCCTCCCTCGCCATAGCCGATCACACTTACCGTTGCGCCACTTGCCGCATCACGGACGACCACCGCGCCATCGGCCCTGTCGGCAAAATGCAAGGCGCGCTGCTCCGCAACATTGACCTGTGCCTCAGCGCGGGACTCCTCCGGCACTGCCGAGCGCGAGAGCAGACCCCAGCTGGTCGCAGCCGTGAACGCTAGGGTCGCGGCAAGAAGCACGCCGACCCCCGCCAGGACCGCCGGCGGCACAGTAGGATCATGATCGTGCGTATGGCTCATGCGTGGGCCCCAGTCAGGCCGCGGACCGGGCGCGATTGTTCCTGCGACCCACCAGCGGCAATCGGCTGCACTTTCTGCGTGGCCGTGAACAGCAGCCGCGCAAAGCCGGCCGCATCCGGGATAGCCCGAAGCATCGGTTGCGGGCGGATGACCCGCAGCGAGCGCGCATGGGGCCACAGCATCCAATAACCGAGCTGAGGCGCGCCCTTGAGCGAGAGAACCACGCTGCCATGCCCACCGCCCAGCATTTTCAGCTGTGCGGAATCAATCTCTCGCAAGGGGAGATTGACGCAGGCATTGAGCGCGACGCCGATACGCAGCACCAGACGCCGGTCCGTGAGCGTGTAGAGCGTCGTCCTGCCCACACCCCATGCGAACAGGGCGAAGAGCCCGAGCACCGCTGATCCTGCGACCAGTGCCACCCCGGCCATGGACGCGTCACCCCCCACGATCGCCCAGACGACCAGCGCAACGAAGTAGAGCGCCGTCAGCCGGACATGGAGAGCGGACATCGCCAGCTGTTTCCAGTCCGGCGAGCCCCGCCACAGGATATGCTCACCCGGCGGCAGGTGGCCCGGAAGCCCCCTGACCGGCTCATGCTCATACTCGCTCACAGGATCGGGTCCTGACGCGCGGTATTGGCATAGAGATAGCCGCCACCAAAATAGCCGAAGATCTTTTCCTCTTCGAGGAAGGTGATCTGGCCGGCAGTTTTTGGCACAGGAGCGCCCGCGAAATCGGCGGCATTGATCGCATCGATCACGACCTTGCCCTGCTTGCCCTTGACCTTGGCCATACCCATCGGCGCGAGCACGCGATTGCTGCCCGTATCGACTTCGAGATAGCGGATCTGATGTTCGGCGCGGTCCACCCAGATATCAGTGACCGTGCCGGCCACCTGATCATCCGCACCAATCACAGCCATGCCCCGCGGGTCAGAATCCCGACGGTCAACGGCGATATGATCGGCCATACCGATGGGGACGATGCGATTGCGTCCTTCGGCATCAAGATCGGGATGGTCTGCACGATTGGCATAGGCCGCCGGGCCCATACCGCTGGTGAGAGGGTTGCCACGCGGCTGATAAGGCGCACCCGGCGAACGGAATGTCCGATCAGCCGGCATATCGACCGGATCGCGGCCCGGCCCGGGAACAGTCACGGTCCCGCGCCCGAACGGCATCAAGAAGCTCTTCGGCGGCGCTGTGTGCAGCACCCCTCCGGGCGTATCGATCCGGCCGGTCGCTTCATCCTCCAGAGGATAGCCCTCTCGCCGGCTCTCGCGCTGGAGATAGACAATCAAGCCAATGAAGAAGAGTGTGAATGCAGCAAATACCATCGATGTGAGATCGAAATCGCCGATAATCTTTACGTCGTCCATGGCACGTCCTCCGCCCTTATTTCCTGATCTTTCGAATTGCTGGTCATGTCGGAAATTCCCCGAGACCGAAGCGCCCACCACCGGCCGCCCGTTCCCCCTTTTGCTGTCCCACGACTGGGCCGAGCACGGCCAGCGCCAGCAGAAGCAACATGATTTCAAAGAGATAGACCGCCCCATAGCCGGTCGCCTGCACGGCCAGCGCCGGGCCAAGCCCGTCGCTAAGGGCAATGACGTTGGCAGCATCGCGTGCCATGCCGCCAAAGGCGACCCCTGCGCCCGCAGCCGTGGCCTGCACTGTGCCCCATGCGCCGAGTGCAATCCCGGCGGAGGGGCCGCGTACGAGCCCCATTGCGGCCACCATCGTGCCGACAGAAAACAGCCCAGTGCCGAACCCGATCACAGTCGCCCCGGCAAAAAGGAGCGGCGCCGAACCGAGCGGTGCAGCGAACAGCGTCATCAGGAATGCCGCGATGCCGATAACGCCGCCAAGACCGGCGAGACGAAGCGGATCTGAACCTGTGGTCAACTGCCGGCCGCTCCAGGCAAAGGCCGCCAACGCGCCAAAGGCCCAGGCACCAGTGAGCGCGGTCGTCGAGCCGACGGCAAGGCCGAGGACTTCGCCGCCATAGGGTTCGAGCAACGCATCCTGCATGGAGAAGGCCGCGGTACCGATACCGATTGCGACGAGCAGACGGGTAGCGCCCGGTTGCGCTGCGAAGCGCGCCAATGCCGCCATGAAACTGTCTTGGGCCGTATGTGGCGTGACCGCACGCACCGAGCGTGGCTCCTGCTTCCACAAGGCAATGATATTGAGCACGAAGGTCAGCAGCGCGGCGCCTTGGATGATCTGGATAAGCCGCATCGTGCTGAAATTGCCGAGCAGATTGCCGATCGTGAAAGCAGCAAGCATCATACCGACGAGCAGCATCACATAGAGCAGTGCCACGACGCGCGGCCGTTTATCCTCCGGCGCGAGATCTGTGGCGAGCGCGAGGCCTGCGGTCTGCGTGACATGCATGCCGCCCCCGGTCAGCAGGAAGGCAAGCGAAGAAGCCGCAACGCCGACCGCAAATGTGTCAGGGCGGCTGAGCAGGACCAGCGCAAAGGGCATGATGGCAAGCCCGCCGAACTGGGCGAGTGTGCCAAACCAGATGTAGGGCACGCGCCGCCAGCCAAAAGCGGAGCGATGCATATCGGAACGGTGACCGATCAGTGCCCGCAGCGGCGCAACGAGCAAAGGCAGGCCGATCATCAGCGCAACGATCCAGGTCGGCGCGCCAAGCTCGACAATCAGCACCCGGTTCAGCGTGCCGTTAAGCAGAACCACTGCAATTCCGACACTGACTTGGAACAATGCGAGCCGAAGCAGGCGCGACAAAGGAAGGTCTGCGCTCGCCGCATCGGCAAATGGCAGAAACCGTGTCCCCACGGTCTGCCAAAAGCCGGGAACGGGCGAGCGGCCGGTCATCTGCGGCTGATCCCCATCGCTTGTGACTTGTAGAAGCCGCTCGACACCCGTTCCGAAAAGTCGATGCTCCATTCCGGCAGCGCGGAGGCGATGGCGCGCTCCAACCGGGCTTGGGAGACAGGCAGGATTGCCGGCGAGCGGTCCGAGCGCGGGAATGCCTTGCCCACAAAATGCATGGTGCGAAGGAGCGGCGTACCGGGTGCAAAGGTGAACAATATGTGCCGCGTACGCTGGCTCCAGGCCCGCAGAACGCCGACGATGTCGGCTTCGGCATAATGGATGAGCGAATCCATCGCGACGACATGATCAAACTGGCCGAGACTGTGGCTGCGCATGTCACCGCTGCGCCAATCGATCGACAGACCAGCAGGCGCGCGCCGTTGCGCGACATCGACCAGCCCCTGCGCGACATCGATGGCCAGCACTTCACCCCCGCGCCCGGCCACTTCGATGGCGAGCGCCCCGGTACCGCAGCCGGCATCGAGAAGCCGGCGACCACTCATGTCCCCCGGCAGATGAGAAAGCAGCAAATCCCGCATTGAATCACGGCCCGCACGCACAGTGGCGCGAATACCGCTGACCGGCGCGTCGGAGGTCAGATCCTCCCACGCCTTGCGCGCCGTGCGGTCGAAATAGGTTTCGAGCGCCGAGCGGCTTTGCTGGTAGCTGGTCGAGGCGAGGCCGCCATTCAGTGTCTGGGCGTCCATCATTCGAACCCCAGAAAGTCGAAGATGTCGCGATCCTTCATCGGGGTCGCATCGAGCGGTTCAACACCGGCCCAGAGTTTGCGCGCAAGGTTCATATACTCCTCCCGCGCAATCTCGACTTCAGGTGTCGATTCCATCTCGAACAGCGTGCATTTCTTGAGGCGGCTACGGCGGATGGCATCAAGATCAGCGAAATGCGCGAGCCGCCGCATGCCGATGGCTTCGCTGAACCGGTCAATCTCGTCGGTTTCACGGCTGCGGTTCGCGACCACGCCGGCAAGCCGCACATTGTAGTTCTTCGCCTTCGCGTTGATCGCCGCGACGATCCGGTTCATCGCGAAGATGCTGTCAAAGTCATTGGCAGCGACCACGATGGCAGCGTCCGCATGCTGGAGCGGGGCGGCGAAGCCACCGCACACCACATCACCCAGCACGTCGAAGATGACGACATCGGTATCTTCCAGAAGGTGGTGCTGCTTCAGAAGCTTGACCGTTTGACCGACGACATAGCCGCCGCAACCGGTGCCCGCCGGAGGGCCACCCGCCTCGACGCACATGACGCCGTTGTAACCTTCGAACATATAATCCTGAGGGCGGAGCTCCTCACTGTGGAAATCGACTGTTTCAAGAACGTCGATGACAGTCGGCATCATCCGCTTGGTCAGGGTGAAAGTGCTGTCATGCTTAGGGTCGCAGCCGATCTGCAGCACGCGGTGACCGAGCAAGGAGAAGGCCGCAGACAGATTGGACGATGTGGTCGATTTGCCGATCCCGCCTTTGCCATAAACGGCGAAGACCTTTGCCGTGCCGATCTTGTCCGCGGGGTCGAGAGCGACCTGGACACTGCCTTCGCCGTCGCCCGGAGCGCCGCTCGTCGTATCGAGAAGGTTGAGACTCACGCAAATGCTCCTGTCATTCCGCCGGGATCAGGCCTTCCAGCCTGTCCTCGAGATCGTTGCTTGCCGATTTGAGTGCAGCGAGGGTCGCGGCATCGGGCGTCCACAATTGGCGCTCGCACGCCTCCAGCAGCCGGTCGGCAACGCGCGCCGATGCCTTGGGATTGAGCGCCGCAATGCGCGCACGCATCGCATCATCCAGCACGAAGGTTTCGCTGATCCGCTGATAGACCCAAGGGGAAACGCTGCCGGTCGTCGCTGACCAGCCCATGGTGGTCGTGACATGCGCTTCGAGTGCGCGCACCCCTTCGAAGCCGTGTTTCAGCATTCCTTCGTACCAGACGGGATTGAGCATCCGCGTGCGGGTTTCGAGGTCGATCTGTTCGCCGAGCGAGCGCACCTTGGTCTCGCCTTGCGTCGCATCGACGATATAGACCGGCGCGGCCTCACCCCGGGCACGTTCGACCGCCTTGGCCATGCCGCCGAGGCCATCGACATATTGATCAAGATCGGTGACCCCGATTTCGACCGATTCCAGATTCTGGTAGGTGAGTTCCACCTGCGCCAGTTCGGATTCGAGGAGCGCGCGGTGCTGCACTGGCGCACCGCTGCGACCGTAGGCGTAGCCCTTGTGCGTTTCGAACATGGTGGCGAGTTCTTCGGGGTCGGTCCACACACCACCGTCGATCATCATGTTGACGTTGGCACCATAGGAACCTTGCGCATTTGAGAAGACGCGCAACGACGCCGTTTCCACATCGCAGCCATGCGCCGCCTGATGGGCAAGGCTGTGCTTGCGCACGAAATTCATCTCGACCGGCTCATCCGCCACAGTCGCCAGCCAGCTCGCCTCCGCGATCATTCGCGTCTGCAGCGGCAGGAGATCACGGAAAATGCCGGAGAGGGTGACCACGACATCGATGCGCGGACGACCCAGTTCCTCCAGCGGGATAAGCTCTGCCCCCGCCAGCCGGCCATAATCGTCAAAGCGCGGCCGCGCGCCGATCAGTGCCAGAACCTGAGCGATCTGGGCGCCCTCGCTCTTCAGATTGTCCGTTCCCCACAGCACCATCGCAACGCTTTCGGGCAGGCGACCGCCGTCAGCGCGATGGCGCGCCACCAGCTGCTCGGCCTGGCGGACGCCCTGCACGCAGGCGAAGGCGGAGGGGATGCGGAAGGGATCAAAGCCGTGGATGTTGCGCCCAGTCGGCAAGACATCAGGGTTACGCAGCAAATCGCCGCCCGGTGCCGGGAGCACATAGCCGCCGTCCAGCGCGTGGATGAGCGAGCCTAATTCGTCATTGGCATCGATGCGCGCGGCGATATCCGCCCGATCATGATCAGGTGTAGCCGCAGCCATTGCGTCGACCAGCCTGTCACGGTCTTCCGTCGTCATCGCGCCGCCGAAGACATGCAGACCGGTAGGGATCAGCTCCCGTTCGATCTCGTAAAGTCGGCCGGCGAGATCCGATAGATCACCCGCTTCGATATCGTGTGCAGCGCAGGCATCACGGATCAATGTTTCGAGGTCGCGCCGTTCATCGCCATCGGACGGGAGCGCGCGGTAGCGTTCGACCATCGCCTTGAGATCAGCGAAGCCTTGCGTCAGGCCCGCTTCAGCGAGGGGCGGCGTAAGATAGCTGACCAGTGTTGCACCCGACCGGCGCTTGGCAATGATGCCCTCCGACGGGTTATTCGATGCGTAGAGATAGAAGTTGGGTAGCGCGCCGAGCAGCCGTTCCGGCCAGCAGTCCCCGCTCAAGCCGGCCTGCTTGCCGGGCATGAATTCGAGCGCACCATGCGTGCCGAAGTGGAGCACGGCATCCGCGCCAAAATCCTCACGCAGATAACGATAGAAGGCGCTGAATGCGTGGGTCGGCGTGAAGCGACCTTCGAACAGGAGCCGCATCGGATCACCTTCATAACCGAAGGCGGGCTGGACCCCGACGAAGACATTGCCGAAATGCGCGCCATAGACATGGATCGAGGCACCATCGGACTGCTGCCGGCCGGGAGCCGGGCCCCATTGCGCCTCTATGTCCGCAAGATGCGGTTCGCGCCGTACATGATCGTCCGCAGCAACCCGCGCCGCGACATTGGCGTCGGCGCCAAAGGTAGCAGCGTTACCGGCAAGGATGGCCGCCCGCAGCGCATCAACGCTTTCCGGCACATCAACTGTATAGCCTTCACCACCAAGGCGCTGGAGCGTCAGGTGCAGCGATTCAAAAACCGCTAGGTGCGCGGCTGACCCGGTCGCACCGGAATTCGGCGGAAAGTTGAACAGGACCATGGCAAGCTTGCGCGATGCCCGCTGGGTGCGGCGCAGAGCCACGAGCGCGGCAGCCTTGCTTGCCAGGGCCTCCGCGCGTTCGGGGCAAGACTGCATCGCCCGGACCCGGCCTGATGTTTCGAACCGACAGTTACGCACGCACCCTGTGCAGCCTTCCGCCGCACCATCCGATCGCCCGCCGAACATTGATGGTGCTACCGCGCCATCCAATTCAGGAATGGCGACCATCATCGTCGTTTCGAGCGGGAGCAGGCCCATGCGCCCTGCCCCCCATTGTTCAATGCTCTGGAATTCCAGCGGGTGGGCCGCGAGGTACGGGACATCGAGCGCGGAGAGGGTTTCAACCGCCGCCTCGACATCATTATAGGCTGGCCCGCCGATCAGGCTGAAGCCGGTAAGATTGACGACTGCATCAACGATCGGGCGACCATCGCGCACGAAATAACGGTCGATCGCTGGACGCGCATCGAGACCGCTGGCGAAGGCCGGGATGACCCGCAGGCCCTGCGCTTCGAGCGCGGCGATCATCCCGTCATAATGGCCGGTATCACGCGCCAGCAGATAGGAGCGCAGCATCAAGACGCCGACAGTGCCGTTCTGTGCCGCATGTTTCGGCAGCGCGCGCGCGTCTTCGGCAAAGCGCTGCTCCATCGCTGGATGGTAGAGGCCGACTTCGGGATAGCTGCGCGGCGGATGCGCCTTCATCGCCCCACGCAGGGCAGCGCGCGGACCGCTCGCATAACGGTCGATCAGGCCGCGCACCATGTCCACGACATTGTCGTCAGAGCCCGAAAGCCAATATTGCAGAGTCAGGAAATAGTGCCGGACATCCTGAGCGGGGCCGGGAATGAAGCGCAGGATCTTCGGCAGGCGGCGCAGCATCTTCATCTGCCCCGCACCCGAGCTGCCGCCGGGTTTGGAGGATCCGCGAAGCTTCTTCAGCAGCGCCATCGGGCCGCTCGCCGGCTTATCCATGCGGTAATTGCCGAGCCGGGTCAGCCGGACAATGTCTGCAGCCGACATGATGCCAACCATGGCATCGCAATCGTCGCGCCGTGCCAGCAAAGCATCATGCACCGCGCGGACATGATCTTCGAGGAACAGCATTGTGGCGATGATGACATCGGCCGAAGCAATATCCGCCTTGGCCCGCGCCAACACCGCCGGATCGCGATCCCAGTCCGATGCGGCGAAAAGGCTGACGCTGACGCCATCTGCTGCGAGCGTCTGGTTCGCGCGCTCGACCGCTCCCGCCAAATGGTTGTCGAGCGTGATGATCACCACGCGGGCTGTGGGGGCGGCGCTAGCGGGCATAATGCGCCTTCGCTTCGTACAGGGTGGCGAGCTCAATGGTCGCGATCCCGCGTTCGGCGGCGAACAGCTCCGTATTGCGGCGCGCCTTGCCACGAACGAAGAATGGGATTTTCTTGAGTTCAAGGGCGGCTTCGTCAGTCCAGCCGCTTGCCTCCGCCTCAACCGCAGCAGCGACCGGCTGTTCCACTGGCGCTGCATGGCCAGGGCCAAGGTGCGATGCGCCAGCACCGTCATGAAATTCGAAATCGTCGCGGAACATCGTCAGCAGATGTTCTTCGAGGCCCATCACCAGCGGGTGCACCCAGCTGTCGAAGATCACGTTGGCGCCTTCGAAGCCCATCTGCGGCGAGTAGCGGGCCGGGAAGTCCTGCACATGGACCGGTGCGGAAATGACCGCGCAGGGGATAGCGAAGCGCTTGGCGATGTGCCTTTCCATCTGCGTGCCCAGCACCAGTTCGGGCTGCGCCGCCTCGATCGCAGACTCGACAGCGAGATGATCGTCCGTGATCAGCGGTTCGACATCGTAGCGCTTAGCTGCCTCGCGCACTTCGCGCGCATATTCGCGGTTGTAGCAGCCGAGGCCGACGACCTTGAAGCCCAGCTCCTCATGCGCAATGCGCGCTGCAGCAACCGCGTGCGTGCCATCGCCGAAGATGAAGACGCGCTTACCGGTCAGGTAGGTGGAATCGATCGAACGGCTCCACCATGACAGGCGTGACTCTTCCTGCGCCAGAAGCGGCGCGGGATCGATGCCGGCGAGCGCCGCCACTTCACGCACGAATTCATTGGTCGCACCGACGCCGATCGGCACAGTGCGCACCACCGGTTGGCGGAACGTGCGCTCCAGATACTGTGCAGCAAGATCGCCGGTCTCGGGATAGAGGAGGATGTTGAAATCCGCCTCGCCCAGCCGTTCGATGTCGGCCACCGTTGCGCCGAGCGGCGCAGTGACATTGACGTCGATACCCAACCGACCAAGCAGACCGGTGATTTCAGCGACATCGTCCCTATGGCGGAAACCGAGCGCGGTCGGCCCAAGCAGGTTGACCAAGGGTCGGCGGCTCGCCTGCTCGCTAGGACGGCGGCTCTTGTCGGCCAGCGTGCGGACGATCTGGTAGAAAGTCTCTGCCGCGCCCCAATGTTCCTTGCGCTGATAGCTCGGCAGTTCGAGCGGAATGACCGGCAGCGGCAGCGCCATACGCTCGACCAAGCCGGCCGGATCATCCTGAATAAGCTCAGCGGTGCAGGATGCGCCGACAATCATCGCATCGGGCTTGAAGCGCGCCACCACATCCATCGCTGCGGTCTGGAACAGTTCGGACGTGTCCTTGCCGAGATCGCGCGCCTGGAACGTCGTATAGGTAACCGGCGGGCGCTTGCCGCGCCGTTCGATCATCGTGAACAGGAGATCGGCGTAGGTATCACCCTGCGGCGCGTGGAGCAGATAATGCACGCCTTCCATCGCGGTCGCCACCCGCATTGCCCCGACATGAGGGGGGCCTTCATAGGTCCAGACGGCGAGCTGCATGGCCCTATACCCTCAGCACGTCACGACGGCGCATTGGCCGTGCGAACAGTTCGGCCAGATCACCGGCCTGGTCGAAACCGTGGATCGGCGAGAAGACCAGCTCGATCGCCCATTTGGTCGACAGGCCCTCTGACTCGAGCGGATTGGCAAGGCCGAGGCCGCAGACGGTGAGATCGGGCCGGAGCGCGCGGACGCGATCAAGCTGGCGATCCACATCCTGCCCTTCGCTGAGCTGCACGCCGGGCGGAAGCGCAGCGAGCTCGCGCGCAAGATGGCCGGCATGGAGATAGGGTGTACCGACTTCGGTCAGCACCATGCCGAGTTCGCGCGACAGGAAGCGCGCCAGCGGCACCTCCAGCTGCGAATCCGGCATGAAGAAGATGGTCCGGCCTGCCAGCCGGTCGCGATGGCGCAATAATGCCGCCTCCCCGCGTGCACGATAAGGCGCCAGCACCGCATCGACATGGCTAGTCGGGATACCAAAGGCAGCGGCGGCAGCATGGAACCAGTCGCTCGTCCCTTCGACACCGAAGGGAAACAGAGCCTCTACTCGCCGCGCACCGCGCCGATCCAGCGCCTGACCGGTATCCCCCAAGAACGGCTGGGCGAGCAAATAGAGGGTATTTGTCCCGATACCCGGCAGATCAGCAACCACACGCTCCGGCAAACTGCCGACATGGGTTATGCCAAGATCGGCAAAGATACGGCGGAACTGGTCTTCAACAATATCGGGCAGCGTGCCGACGACAACCAGATTGGTCGGTGCATCCGCAGGCAGCGCAGGCATAACGGGCACCAACGCGGCGAGACAGGCGTCTTCACCCTGGGTGAAAGTGGTTTCGATGCCGCTGCCCGAATAGTTGAGGACGCGGACATTGCCGGCATAGGCCTCCCCCAGCCGTTGGGCGGCTTTGGCGAGATCAAGCTTGATGACTTCTGACGGGCAACTGCCGACCAGAAACAGCGTACGGATGTCGGGGCGGCGAGCAATCAGCTGTGCAACAATCCGGTCGAGTTCCTGATTGGCATCGGCCAGGCCCGCAAGATCGCGTTCCTCCATGATCGCGGTGGCAAAGCGCGGCTCCGCAAAGATCATCACGCCTGCTGCGGATTGCAGCAGATGCGCGCAGGTGCGGGATCCCACCACGAGGAAGAAGGCATCCTGCATACGACGATGCAGCCAAATGATGCCGGTCAGCCCGCAGAAGACTTCGCGTTGGCCGCGCTCACGCAAGACGGGGGCGCAATCGCCATTCACCTGTGCATCGAGGCGGGCAGGCGCGTTCATGCGGCCACCATCGGCGGCGCGGGCGCCTCAAGGCGCGCCAACCTGAGCTTGTAGAGGAATTGCCCGGCATTGATGACATAAGCGACATAGGCCGCGAGAGCGACGTACATCCGTTCTTCGACAGTGCCCCATCCACCATAGACCATCACGACATAGGCGGTGTGCAATGCCAGCACGACCATACTGAACACGTCTTCCCAGAAGAAGGCGGGTGCAAACAGCCATTCGTCGAACACGACCTTTTCCCAGATCGAGCCCGTGACCATGATCGAATAAAGAGCAGCCGTCTTGACCAGGATAGAGATGTTCGCGGCCTGCTCTCCCTCCCCGCTGACCAGGAATCGGATGACCAGAAACAGGCTGACAGCAAAGATCAGGAACTGGACGGGCGCCAATATGCCCTGAACCAGTGTCCAGACCGACTCGTCGCGGCGCTGGCGTTGGGCGTAGCTGTAGAGTGGCGCAGCTGCCCCAGAAGCCGCGCTGGCGGCGCTTTTCTTTTGTTGCGCCCTCATATCCATCTGGCTTGTCAGGCTCAGCGCCCGTCCTCCCAATCGCCATTCCGCAAAATCCTGCGGCGATCGCAACGAGGTGTCAAGTTTTTTGGACGTCAAACATCTATGACATAAGAATGTTTGCGAGTCCTGCGCTTCTCCTATAGGCTCCCGAGTCGCACGAGATGGCAAAGCCACCGTGAGGCCGACGTATTCCACGCCGACCAGCTGCGTTGGGGGTTCGGACAATGGCCAGCCTGCTTGGAAGTTCAAGTCAGAGAACCGAGGCTAACCAGCCTCACGAAAGAGGAAAAACCTCTAAGCCAACCGGCAAACACATGGACGCAGCGCGGCCGCCGTCGCGCGCGCCCCATGACCTCAAGAAAGACATTTCGCAGCTGTTGGAAGGGCTGGTGATACCGCGCCTTCTGGCCGGCAGCAAAGCAGCGAAGACGGGGATGGCCGATATCTCTGACCCCTCTCCGGATAGACAGCGGGCGTCAATTACCTTTGACAATATTGACCAGCTGACCCGCATCAGCGCCAACGAAGATGCAGCGGCGATGCTGGCGTTCGTCGAGCAATTTCTGGGCAATGGGCATTCGGTAGAGTCCATCTATGTCGAGTTGCTGGCCCCGGCCGCGCGGCGGCTGGGCGAGCATTGGGAAACCGACCGGACAGATTTCGTCACCGTGACCATGGCTCTCTGGCGCATCCAAGAGGTGCTGAGGGAGCTAGCGATAAAGGTGCCGCCGGCGACCAGAGGCCGGCCCCATCACCGGACCATTTTGCTGTCCGCCATGCCGGGAGACCAGCATAGCCTGGGGACGCTGATGGTCGCCGAGTGTTTCGAAAGAGACGGTTGGCAGGCCGATGTTCTGATCGAGCCGAAGCGATCCGAATTGACGGGGAAAGTGGCTAGTCAAAGCTATGATATGGTCGGATTGACCGTCAGTTGCGATTGTTCTAGCGCCGCGCTCGCCGCGCTGATCACCACGATTAGAACGGTGTCTCGCAACCCCGAAGTCAAGGTTCTCATCGGCGGCCCCGTTGTCAATGCACAGCCCGATCTGGTCGGACGCTGCGGCGCGGACGGCACGGCAAAGGATGCAGCAGTCGCAGTGGAATTCGCCAACAAACTGGTGCCAGTGATGCGGGAATACGCACGCTAACCTATAAAGGGACGTCATCTCTCCCATGAATCTCGAGACCACCAGTGGCGATCGGATTCCCTTCAATGATCCGGAAACAATGTTCGCCGGATTCACAAAGGCCGATCTGATCGAAATTGCCTGCGTGGCGGGCGATTTTATGCTGGGCGTCGATGAGCAGGGCGTGATCCTCGATATCGCTGCAAATCTTCACGATCACGGTTTCGCGCGCCAGTGGGTCGGGCAGAAGTGGGCAGATACGGTTACGGTCGAAGGCCAGGGCAAGATCCAGCAATTGCTGCAAGGCGAAGGCGATGCCGCGACAGGATGGCGCCAGGTCAGCCATCTGCATGAAGGCGAGTATATTCCGGTCAACTACCGCCTGATCCGGCCGAAAACCGGTGGGCACTCGATCGCGGTTGGTCGGGATCTGCGACCTGTACACGCGCTCCAACAGCGACTGCTCAAGACCCAGCAGTCGATGGAGCGCGACTATCTCCACTTGCGCCAGACGGAAACGCGGTTTCGCCTGCTGTTCGACAACATGGCCTATCCGGTGATGATCGCCGAAGCGGATGATTTGATCATCCAGCAAGCCAATAGTGCCTGCCACCGGCTGTTCGGGCAGGCCCCGGGCTCACTGGAAGGCAAATCGCTCCTGAACCTGATCGACGGCCAACACCGCCACGATGTTATCGCCTATATCGGCGCTGTGGCGGTCAACAGCGCCACCGCGGCGGTGAGCGTGCGGCTCCCGGAGCGGACAGGCTTCGTGAAGATTACCGCCTCGCCATTTCGTCAGGCCAGCCGGCAGTTCTGGCTGATCAACATTGACGATGGCTTGCACGAAGTGCCGTCCAAGCAATCCGACCGCCATGTTCTTAGCGTTGTTGAACAAATGCCCGACGCGTTCGTCATGACCGACGACCGGCAGGCGATTGTGGTCGCCAATCAGGCATTTGCCGAACTGGTTCATGCTGCATCAGTCGAACAGCTGCTCGGCGCACCGTTCAGCCAGTTTCTCGGCCGGGCGGATGTCGATCTCAACCTTCTGAAAAAGCAGCTCAAAGATCATCAGATCATCCGCAATTTCGGCTCTGTCATCAATGACCTAGGCGGCGGCAGCGAACCCGTGGAAATCTCTGCCATATTGGTCGAGCGAGAGCAGCCGCTGTTCGGTTATTCGCTGCGCAGCATCGCGCGGCGTGAACGCGACCTGCCCGGATCCGGCATGGATTATCCCCGGTCAGTCGAGCAGCTGACCGAATTGGTCGGCCGCAAACCGCTGAAAGAAATTGTCCGCGAAAGCACCGACCTAATCGAACGCATGTGCATCGAAGCGGCATTGATACACACGGCCGACAACCGGGCATCAGCGGCGGAGATCCTGGGTCTTAGTCGACAGAGTCTCTATTCGAAGCTGCATCGCCACGGGCTGGGCAACCTCGTGGGACGAGATTGACGACAGCACAATTGAATCGACAAGATTTGCTGACTCGCAATCTGTCCAAATAATTTGACACCAGATACGCTGGGGCATAGCCTCCGAATATGGCGGAGTCGGCTATCCCCCGCGCAGCAGCGACACGTCCGCAACTCGCGGATATTGTCGAACTGACCAAGCCCGTCACTTGGTTCCCACCAATGTGGGCATTCCTGTGCGGCGTTGTCTCCTCAGGTGCGTCAATCGCCGACAACTGGTTGTTTCTTGCGGCCGGAATCATCCTTTGCGGGCCGCTCGTGTGCGGCACCAGCCAAGTCATCAACGACTGGTGCGACCGGCATGTCGACGCGATCAATGAGCCGCACCGGCCGATACCGTCAGGGCGCGTTCCCGGCCGCTGGCCGGTAGGCATCGCGCTTGTCGGGTGCGGGCTCTCGTTGGGGCTAGCGACGGCCTTGGGTGAATGGGTGATGCTGGCGACTTGCGCCGCGTTGCTCAGCGCGTGGGCGTACAGCGCGCCACCTTTCAGGTTCAAGCGCAGCGGCATTGCAGGCCCGCTGCTTTGCGCTCTCAGCTACGAGGGGATTTCGTGGTTTACTGGCGTGAGCGTGATGCTTGGGACGTTGCCGTCACACGTCACGCTGATCGTCCTGCTGCTCTACAGCGTCGGCGCATTTGGCATCATGACCCTCAACGACTTCAAGGCGGTTGACGGGGACAGAATAACCGGCCTGCGTTCCCTGCCCGTCACGATCGGCGTCCGCCCTGCCGCTTTGATTGCCTGTGCCGTGATGGCGAAAGCCCAGATCGCGGTTGTCGCGATCCTCTGGATGCAAGGCCTCACATTTTCAGCAGGCATCGTCAGCGTCGCGCTGTGCATTCAAATATTGCTGATGGGGCGTCTCACGCGAGATCCGGCGCGGCTGGCACCCTGGTACAACGCAACCGGCGTCCTGCTCTACGTGCTCGGAATGCTGGCGGCGGCGCTCGGTTTGGGGGGATATCTATGACGGCACTTCCTCAGACAGGGAGCGCAGGGATCGGCTGGCTGGGCATCATGCGCCTCGGCACCGTACAAGCCGCAATCGGCGCGATGGTGATGCTCGGCACATCACTGCTCAACCGGGTGATGGTGGTGGAATATGCCGTCGCAGCCGCCGTGCCGGCAGCCCTCGTTGCCTGGCATTATGCGGTGCAGCTCACCCGTCCATTGTGGGGCCACCAATCCGATCAGACGCAGGCAAGAACCCCATGGATTGTCTGTGGGCTGGGCGTGCTGGCGCTCGGCATGCTGCTTGCTGTCAATGCGACAATCATGATGGCGACAGGCGGGGTGACAGCCGTTTTGCTTGGGATCCTTTCCTTCACCATGATCGGCATCGGTGTAGGCATGGCCGGAACCGCGCTGCTCGCCTTGCTCGCTTCCCGCGTCGAACCGGCGCGCAAGCCAGCTGCTGCGGCCATCACCTGGACGATGATGGTTGCGGGCATTGTCGTCGCCGCCGCTCTTTCGCAGGTCTGGCTGGAGCCGTTCAGCGAGGCACGCCTGGCCATCGTTGTCAGCCTGATTGTGCTCGGCGCATTCTGTGTGGCGCTGCTGGCGCTATTGCGTTTCGAGGCGGACACCATTGCACTGAAGATACCCGAAGAAGCTGACGGGCAGAGCTTTCCCGAGGCGCTGCGTGCAATCTGGGCGGACGGGCAGGCACGGCGATTCACCTGGTTCGTATTTGTCTCGATGGTCGCCTATTCGATGCAAGACCTGATCCTTGAACCTTTTGCCGGTCTCGTCTTCGGGTTCAGCCCGGCACAGTCGACAGGCCTTGCCGGCGTGCAGCACAGCGGCATCCTTGTCGGCATGCTCGCATCGGGCGTCGGCGGCACGCTCTATGCGCGGCGCTTCGGCGCGAATGTGAAGCTTTGGATCGTGCTCGGCTGCGTGGGATCAGCGGTGATGCTGGTCGGCCTCGCCGGCGCGGCGATGGTCGGCCCCGCCTGGCCACTGAGGGCCAATGTCTTCGGCCTAGGCTTTGCCAACGGCGTTTTCGCCGTAGCGGCGGTCGGGGCGATGCTCGGCCTCGCCAGCGACGGCAAGGGCGGTAGCGAAGGGGCACGGATGGGTGTGTGGGGCGCGGCACAGGCGATCGCATTCGGCACCGGCGGGCTTGCAGGCGCAGTCATCGTCGATCTGCTCCGCAGCGATGCGGCAGCCGACGGCCCGGCCTTTGCGACGGTTTTCCTGATCGAAGCCGTATTGTTTGTGCTGGCTGCACTGACTGCGGTCGGCACCTCCATGGTGCGCGCGATCGGGCAGCGGGAGGCGTTGGAGGCATGACCATGCAGGCGGATTATGATGTGATCGTGGTGGGCGGTGGCCCATCGGGAGCGACCGCCGCGCACGACTTGGCACGTGCCGGGCACAGAGTGATGCTGCTCGACAAGGCTGGCCGGATCAAGCCGTGCGGAGGCGCTGTCCCGCCGCAGCTGCTGAAGGAATTCGACATTCCACCCAGCCTGCTTGTGGCACGTGCAAAGTCCGCCCGGATCATTGCGCCGTCCAACCGAAAAGTGGTGATGCCGGTCGGCGAGGAAGGCTTCGTCGGCATGGTAGACCGCGAGCATTTTGACGAATGGCTGCGTGAACGCGCAGCGTCCGCCGGGGCAGTGCGGGTGACTGGCCGATGCGAAGAAGTGGATGACAGCAAGCCAATCGTCACCCTCACCTACCGGCGGGACCGCAATGCCGAGCCTGAGACGGTGACTGCGCGATCGGTGATCGGAGCGGATGGCGCGCGATCCGCCGTAGCACGACAATGTATCGCTGGTGCCGACCGGGTGCCTTGCGTGTTCGCCTATCATGAGATTGTAGAAGTGCCAGACATGATCCGCGAGGATTATGACCCGACGCGCTGTGACGTTTATTATCAGGGCCATTTGTCGCCTGATTTCTATGCCTGGATATTTCCGCACGGCAAACAGGCGAGCATCGGGCTGGGCAGCGCGGACAAGGGCTTTGCGCTGCGTGATGCCACCCGCGTGCTGCGCGCCGAAGTTGGCCTGGCCCATTGGAAGACGATCCGTACCGAAGGTGCACCCATCCCGCTCAAGCCGTTGAAGCGATGGGACAACGGCCGCAATGTCCTCGTCGCCGGCGATGCCGCAGGCGTGGTGGCCCCCTCATCCGGGGAAGGCATCTATTATGCGATGACCGCTGGCCGGAACAGCGCGGACGCAGTTGCCGCCTTCCTTGCAAGCGGCGATGCACGAGCGCTGCGTATGGCGCGCAAGCGCTTCATGAAGGCGCACGGTCGCGTGTTCTGGATCCTCGGAATCATGCAGTATTTCTGGTATTCGAGTGACGCGCGTCGCGAACGTTTCGTAAGCATGTGCGCCGACCCCGACGTCCAGCGCTTGACCTGGCAGGCATACATGCACAAAAAGTTGCCGCGGCGAGACCCGATGGCGCATGTGCGGATTTTCTTCAAGGATCTGGGGCACCTGTTCGGGCTGCGCGCCGCGCAAAGCTGAGTATCGCGCCTGACATGACACGTGCTGCCATCTTCCCCGTCATCATCGCCGGTTCGCTAGCGCTGATCACCGCTGTCGTCGGCGGGACAATAACCGTTCTCGACGGCTGGTATTACAGCCTCCAACAGCCCGAATGGGCACCGCCGGACTATGCATTCGGCATCATCTGGACCGCAGTGTTCGCGATGATCGCGCTCGCCGGTTTGCTGGCCTGGCAAAAGGCACCCACGCGGCGCGATGCCGAAATCGCGATCGGCCTGTTCGCGCTCAACGGGTTTCTGAACCTCGGCTGGAGCTTCGTGTTTTTCAGGATGCAGCGCCCGGACCTCGCCTTTTACGAGCTGATCCTCCTTTGGCTGTCGATCCTCGCGCTGATCATCTTCTGCGGCCGCTTCTCGAAAGGCGCAGCAGCGCTGCTCTTGCCCTATATCATCTGGGTGACCATCGCCGGCGCGCTTAACTGGCAGATCGTGCAGCTCAACGGCCCCTTCGTCTGACGCCCGACATGGAAGCATTCTTCTCCAGCGGCCGCGCAGTCGATGTCGTGCTGCTGGTTCTCGCTGCAGAGGCCGTCTGGCTGAAATGGCGCGGCGGGCGCTGGGCCGACATTATCCCTGCCCTCCTTCCCGCCGTGCTGATGATGCTGGGTTTGCGGGCTGCGCTTACCGGAATGGCCTGGCCCTGGATCGCCATCCCGCTCGCCCTCGCCTTTCCGGTGCATGTCCTCGATCTGCGTCGGCGCCCGCTGGTCAGCCCGCCCAGCCCCTGAGAAAGCCATTCGATAATCAAAAAGCCCGGCCGCCTTGTGAGCGACCGGGCTTTCCGGGTGCCGTGCCCGAACGGGCTCCGGCATCGGGGAGAGGGTCTAGTATTCGGGCGCGTAATTGTGTTCGATCGCCCAGAGGTACCAATTGTCGACCACGGTGCCGGTCAGAAGGATGCCGATCCCCCCGGTGATCGGGCACAGGACTGCAAACCACCAAGCCCAGCGATGGATCGATTCCATCGTGGCGTTGAAACCCATCGTCCAGCGCCAGAACAGGGCGGCGCGTTCGGAGGCAGTCCCGCGGTCGGTGATCTGTTCGAGTTCACGTTCCCCGCCGTAGCGGCCGACCGCGAGGATCGTCGCGCCGTGCATCGCGAACAGGAGCGCCGATCCATAGAGGAAGACGATCGAGAGCGCGTGGAACGGATTGTAGAACAGGTTCCCGTATTGCAGCGAGAAGTTGTTCGTCCATTCGAGGTGCGGGAAGATACCAAACGGCACCGACTGAGCCCAGCTGTCCATGAAGAAGGGCCGGATGAAGCCGATCACCAGATAGAGCCAGATGGCAGCCGCGAAGGCCCAGCTGACATGGGTCCCCATGCCGAGTGCACGGGCGCGGCGATAGCCCCTGACCCACCACAGCAGGATGGACAAGGTGAGGAAGAACCCCGCCATGATCCACCAGCCGCCCTCATTCAGTGGGACGAATGGATCGAAGCCATGCTCCGGCCCCGGCGGCGCAAGGCCGAGCCAGAAGAACTGGCGCACAAATTCGCCCAGATCCCAGTTGACCGACGCGAGCATGTTGAGCCCGATAATCTCGATCGCGATGAAGCCGCACAGCAGGGCTGCAAGGCCAGTCCATCCGAGATAGATGGGACCGATCTGCGCCTGGCCGAACTTGCCCATCCAGTAGCTGAACCCGGTCATCCCGATGCGGGGTTCATCCCCAGCGGGTAGTGCCATGCCCATTTCCGGGGCGTGGACCAGCTGCACTTGTGTGAAGATGTTCTGATAGCGTGCCACTGCCTTGCCCTCCCGTTACGACCAGATCGGCATGTTGCGCCACCATTCCCACCATTCCGGGAAGCTGCCGTCGTACAGCGGCCCAGCGATGATGATGCACACCGCGCTCCAGAAACCGGCATTCAGTGCAAGGAACAGACCCACGCGGTGAATACCGATGGTTCCGACCGAATAGCCGATGAAGTCGCGGAAGAAGGTGTCTTCATACTCCGGCGTTTTGACCGTCTCACCCTTCTTGGGATTGACCGCCGAAAGGATCAGCGCGCCATGCAGCGCGAGCGCGAGGCAGGTCGTGAAGAAGAACGACACCGCGATCATGTGCGCCGGATTATAATGGAAGTTCACATAGGCGTAGCCGGTGTTCGACACCCAATCGAGGTGGGTGAAGATGCCATAGGGAAAGCCGTGACTCCAAGCGCCCATCAGAACGGGCCGGAAAACCACCAGCGTCACATAGGCGAGGATCGCCATGCCGAAGGCGAAAGGCACATGATAGCCCATGCCCAGTTTGCGGCTTATCTCCACCTCGCGCAGTGCCCAGGACACAAACGCCCCGATCGCGCAAATGGTGATGATTTGCCAGAAACCGCCTTCCTTGAGCGGCGCCAAGCCCAGCCCGTAGGAAACATCCGGCGGATTGATCGAAATCAGCCACGGATTCCAGGTCGGACCGATGGCCGCCGCATAGAAGATAAGCGCCGTGCCGAGGATGGCGAAAATCGCCGTCGTCACGCCGAAGAAGCCGACGTAGAAAGGTCCGATCCAAAAATCGAACATATCCCCGCCGATCAAGGTCCCGCCACGGACCCGATATTTTCGCTCAAAGCTCAGCATTGACATGGCACGTCCCCTGCTGCCCCTCCGGACAGAAATATGGCTCTGCTGCCCGCCTTGCGGTCAGTTTCACTATGCCGCTTATCGCCGGACAATCCCGGTCAGCGGCTACCTTTTCCCGAGAGACACGTGACGCCGCAGCGCCACGTGCTCTTCGGGAGTGGGTCCGGTTATTGCGCCGGAGCCGGAGCCGGAGCCGGAGCAGCGGCAACCGGAGCTGCCGGTGCGGCCGGAGCGGCAGCTACGGCTGCAGCAACCTGCGGCGGACCATTCCACCAGGTTTCAACACCATATCTGTCAGTGCTGATCATGATGAAGTGCAGCAGGAACGCGAGCACGAAAAGGAAAATGGCTAGTGCGACCAGCGTTCGCCGCGGGTCGAAAATCATCCACAGTCTCCACATTTGGATTCTCCTTGATCATGTAGAGCAATTATTTGCTGATCCTGGTGTCCGGATCAGAACCAGGGGCGCCAGAACCACACAAGCGCATGGGCAACGATGGCAATGGATGTAAATCCAATGAAGCTGCTCATGAAGATCTTGTGGAACTCCTTGGCTTCTTCTGGGGTCAGGTAGGCCCCGGGTCCGAAGCGTTCGTTATCGCTCATTTTTTCGTCCTCCGTTCAGCCCCAAACGAGCGACGATATGCAGCTCTTGCGGGCACATTCCCTTCAGCCTCCCCTGCTGTGCGGGATCCTGACGTCCGACAGATGCCGGACGAATTTCCGGGGCGACACATCATGCGTGCGCCCCCTGAAGCATTGTGGCGGCCAATCGATCGGCCGAAACATGGTTTTCGCCAGCTGCGCGGGCGCCGCGTTCGGCAGCATCGCGCAGGTTCTTGGCGGCGGAAATGCGCACCAGAACCGGCTGTGCTTCAACAATCGCGTCGAGCTTGGCCTTGGCAGCGGCATCCCAAGGCATTGCCGCCTCACGCCGCGAGGGCGTGGCAATGCCCGCATCCATCTGTGTCGACAGCGGCAGGATGTGGAACAGCGCGTCGAACAACGCATTGCACACTTCCTGGATCAGCCAAGTCGCGCCGGAATAGCCCATGTAGGGCGTGCCCGTATGGCGACGAATGGCGGCACCCGGAAAGCTCGCGGGAATGAACATCGCGCGAGCGCCGGTTTCGGCCATGTACATGCGTTCATTGTAGCTGCCGAACACCACCAGTGGCGGATTGGCAGCTATGGCATCATGAACCGCCTGATTATCGGTCTTCACACCCGCCTTGCGACCGAAGGCGAAATTGCAGGGCAGGCCCATATCGTCTTCGAGGAATTTGCGGATGCCACGGGCATAGGTGTCATTGGCAACGATGCCGAAGCTCGCCGTACCAAAAAAGTCCTGCGTCACCGAACGCCACAGATCCCACAAGGGCTTGATGGTGCTGTGCTTTTCGCGTTCGATGAACGGCTCGGGATCGAGGCCCGTCAGCTCGCCCAACTGGCGCAGGAACCTGGTTGTTGAATCAAGGCCGATCGGCGCCTGCAGATAAGGGCGATCAAGAAGCTCGCACAGATTGCGTCCGAACTCGCGGTACATGCAGATGTTGACCGAGGCATGCGCGAGCTTGTGGATGTCCGCCAGATGCGTGCCGAGCGGGAACACCATGTTCACTTCGGCGCCGATGCCTTCAATCAGACGCCGGATCTCTGCAAGGTCGGACGCCATGTTGAACATGCCGTAGGACGGACCGATGATGTTGACCTTTGGCCGCTCGCCTTCCTTGAGGATGGATGGGCCATGCATTTTCTTCGGGCCGAATTCGGTCCACAGCCATGAAAGGGCGCGGTCCTCCGATTGCCACTGATCCTCATCAATGGTGCGCGGCAGGAAGCGTTTGATGTTAGTGCCTTCCGGCGTGACGCCGCCACCGATCATTTCGGCAATCGATCCGGTAACCACCACCGCAGGCAGATCAGGATCAAGCGCCTTCCATGCGCGTTTCATGGCGCCTTCGGTGCCGGTCTTACCCAATTCCTCTTCGCCAAGGCCGGTGACGACAATCGGCAACTCGTGCGGCGGCAAACCGTCGGTGTAATGGAGGACGGATGTGACCGGCAGGTTTTCGCAGCCGACCGGGCCGTCGATAATGACCTGCAGGCCCTTTACAGCCGTGAAGGCGTAGACGGCGCCCCAATATCCGCCGGCGCGGTCATGATCGAGGATCAGCGTCATGAGCCCACCGCCTCTGCCGCCTTTGCAGCGAGCGCATTCTGTGCCGCATATTTGGCTTTGAACTTCGGGCGGTCTGTCGGGGTTTCTTCCCAGATGCCGCTGGCATGACCGGTGCCGACGCCATCGAAGAAAGCCTGCATCCGGTCAAACCGCGCCTTGTTGCCGATGGCGCCGTTGATCACCTGGGCAAGGCTGCCAGCACCTGCAACACCCATCAGGGGGCGGGCCGAGATGAGGTTGGTGAAATAGAGCGCGGGGATCGCCTTGGCCTTGGCATGCTGGACCACCGGGGTGGTGCCAATGGCAAGATCCGGCCCGAATTCCTCTATCGCCGCAATGTCCTGTTCGAGGCTCGCGCGATATTGCACCCGCGTGCCGCGCGCCTCGAGCCATTCGCGGTCAACTGCCGACCATGGCGTCTTGGGGCAGGCGGTGCCGACATAGGGCACATCCGCGCCGCTTTCGATTAGCAGGCGTGCAACAAGCAGCTCCGACCCCTCATAGCCGGAAACGGTGATCCGACCCTTGATGGGGGTAGCCGTCAGCGCAGCACGAATAGCGGGGAGAAAACGGTCCTTGGCCGCATCAATCTGTGTCTGTGCAATGCCGCAGGATGATCCAATCGCGTCAAGCCAAGCGGCCGTGCCATCGACGCCGACCGGTGCCGAGCCCACCACCCCACGCCCAGCCGCATCAAATTCCCGCACGCTGGCGGTGTAGAAGGGATGGATGGCTGCGACACAGGCGCTACCAAGGGCGGCATAAAGCTCTCGCCACTCGCGCGTCGGGACGACGGGTCCCGCAGCAAGGCCCATGGGTTCCAGCATCAAGCCGATGCCAATGGGATCGGCAGGAAACATTTCACCCAGCAGCGCAACCGTTGGCCGGTCGGGCAGTGCAGTGGGTGCCGCAACCGGACCCTGCTCAGCCTCCAGCCGTGCGTAGCGGAGCATGGCGCCTGCCAGCACGTCCTTCGCCTCGGCATGGGTTGGAATACCGAAACCGGGCACATCGATGCCCACAATCCGTACACCATTGATGGCATCGGGCAGCAGCCGCAGCGGCACGCCGCTTGCCGTCGGCACGCAGAGATTGGTGACGACAATGGTGTCGTACTTTTCGGGATCAGCGAGCTGCTCGACCGCTTCCTTTATGTCCTCGAACAGCTTGCCAGTGACCAGCGTTTCGGAACTGAAGGGGACATAGCCAACGCTGCGGCGTGCACCATAGAAATGCGACGTGAAGGTAAGGCCATAGACGCAGCATGCCGAGCCGGAGAGGATCGTCGCGGTGCGGCGCATCCTAAGACCCACGCGCAGCGATCCGAACGCGGGACACATGGATTGCGGCTGGTCATGCGGGCCGACCGGATAGTCGGCAGCATAGCGATCCAAAATGTCGCTCTTGCCCGCCTTACGGGCAGCATCGCGCATCGTATCCTTAGACGAGCAGCCGCCCTCACCGCCGGAAGCAGTCACCAGATCAAGACGATCCGGTACGCGACCTTGCGCAGCAAAGGCGTCCGGCGATGTCACCGCTCAGACCTCATCATAGATCACCTCGAGCGAGGGCTTGGCTTCGAACACACCGCCACGCATGTCGGCCTGGGTCGCGGGAACGAGTTGCACCGACCCGCCAACATCGTCGGGCGAGAAGAGGCCGAGCAAGCCATCCTGATCGAGCGGCTTGGGCTGACGCGGGGGCGCGCTCGCCACATTGCTGGCGAGTTCCTCGAACAGGGCACCCCATTCGCCGCCGGGTGTACCGATGATCTGGTAATTGGCCGATTTCCGGCGGATATCCTCATTGGCAGGGATCGCCGTGAGAACCGGAATGTCCACGGCGTTGGCAAAAGCCTGCGCCTCTCCGGTGCCGTCATCCTTGTTGATGATCATGCCGGCAACGCCGACATTGCCACCCATCTTGCGGAAGTATTCCACCGCCTTGCAGACGTTGTTTGCAACGTAGAGCGACTGGAGATCGTTCGATCCGACGACGATTACCTTCTGGCACATATCCCGCGCGATCGGCAGGCCGAAGCCGCCGCAGACCACGTCGCCGAGGAAATCGAGCAGGACATAGTCGAAGCCCCACTCATGGAAGCCCAGCTTTTCGAGCGTTTCAAACCCGTGGATGATGCCGCGTCCGCCGCAACCGCGACCGACCTCGGGGCCACCCAACTCCATCGCGAAGACGCCGTCTCGCTGGAAGCAAACGTCTTCGATGCCGATTTCCTCACCTGCCAGTTTCTTGGCGCTGGAGGTTTCGATGATGGACGGCGTCGATTTGCCGCCGAACAGCAGGCTGGTTGTATCGCTCTTGGGATCGCAGCCGATCAGGAGGACGCGCTTACCCTGCTGCGCCATCATGTAGGAAAGGTTGGCGAGCGCGAAGCTCTTGCCGCTGCCGCCCTTGCCGTAGATGGCGATGATCTGCGTTTCTTTCTTCACCTCTCCGGTAGGGACAGGATCAGGTTCGATCGCAGCCTCGGTGCGCAGGGCGTCAAGGTCGAGCATGCTCATGCGCAATCTCTCCAGTCGAGAACCATTTTAAGGCATTCCCGGTCGCCAAAAGCAGCGGGATAAGCGGCGGGCGCCTGAGCTGCAGGCTCGACCGCGGTGATAAGGCCGCCGAGATCGAGCTGACCGGTTTCGATGAGGGCCTGCACCGACGCGAGATCCCCCGCTTGCCATTCGGCAGCGATGCGCAGCCGCGCCTCACGCTGGAAAGCCGGCGGAAAGGCAAAGCTGACTGGCTGGCTGTAAAAGCCAGCGAGCACCAATTCGCCGCCCTTGGCGAGGCGGGCGATGAAACTGTCAATCGAACGAGCATCCCCGCTCACGTCGACGATGTGGCGATAATCATGACGGTCATCATCATCGGGATGGACAACGCTGTAACCGCACGCGCCATCATGCCGCGCTTTGTCGGTTTCCCAGACCACCGGCGGCTTGGCACCTGCTGCAATGGTGAGCCGCGCAATCAGCCGGCCGAGGACGCCGTGACCAACGATCAGCTCGGGCGGCTCGCCATGACAGATGGCGTGGAAGGCCGTGGCGGCAAGCGCATAGAGAATGCCCTGCTCACCCAGCGACTCGGAGATGGGCAAAGCACGGGCCGAAGGCACGACCACGCGCCGGGCGGACCCACCGAACAGCCCACGGACGTCGCGGTAGCAATTGGCCCCAGGAACAAAAACCCATTCGCCGATGCGGGCCTCAGCCTCGGATCCAGCACCCACAATCCGCCCAACCGATTCGTACCCCGGCACCAACGGATATCCCATGCCGGGAAACGGCGGCATTTGACCGGTCCAGAGCAGTTTTTCGGTACCGGTGCTGATCCCGCTGAAGGCAATTTCCACGAGCACATCGCCTCGCCCGACCGGCAACAGCTCGGTCTGGCGTACATCAAGACGCCCTGGGGCATCAAAGATGACGGCGGCACAGTGCACGGCGGCAGAACCCTCCTCTAGGCCTCCTATTATGCAAATGGAGACTCTCTCGACTGTCAGCCTAGCACTACAGTTACAGATGTCAAATTTGTTAGACGGTTATGTGTCAACGCTGCGCGACAAGGGCATTCGCGACCAGCGGCAGGTCAGTTCGGACTGAATGGACAGTATTAAATCCGGCGACTCGCAGCATCGTTTTGAGTTCACCCGCAGACCGAGGCCGACCGGAACCCATCGCCCAAAGATAGAAGCCGAAATAGGCATCCCCCATGCGCGGCGCCGACGGCGTTTCTGCCATTGGCTCTGCTATCAGCAACCGCCCGCCCGGCGGCAGAGCGGCGTGCGCGGAACGCAGCAGCGTCGCGACCACATCATCGTCATGGTCATGAAGGATCCGTACCAAAGTGATGAGATCATAGCCCGCAGGCAGCGGATCCGTCCGGAAGCTACCTGGATGGAGCGCAACGCGCGCGCCATCAGGCAGGGCCGCCAGCCTAGGCTTCGCCAGAGCAACAACTTCCGGCAAGTCGAATACTCCGCATTCAAGCCGAGGCGCAGCGCGAAGCAGAGCAGTTACGAAGGCAGCCGATCCACCCCCCACATCCAGCACGCGACGCGCACTGGCAAAATCAAACGCATTGATGACCACATCAGCAACCATCGGCTGTGTCGCCGCCATCAGTTCCGAATAGGCCGACGCAGCGCCGCGCTCTGCCGGGTCTGTTCGGCTCGCATAGGTCCAGAACGCCGACAGGGCGGTTTCCTTCCCCCTGTTTTGCCTGAGCAAGGTCAACGGATCGGCGAGATCGCGGTAAAGCAATTCATGATGGCGGATCATGGCCATGGCGCCGGCATTGGCAGCCAGCGGCGCGCCGGCCTCCCCCAGTGTCCACCACCCGGGTTGCGGCTGTTCGACCAAGTCGAGCGCCGCCCCGGCACGAAGCAGCCTGTCCGTCGCCTCATCCGACAACTCCAGAAAAGCGGCTATCTCTGAAAAGCGGCGCGGAGCACCGACAAGATGGTCGATGAGCCCGGATTTCACGAGCGCTGCGAGGATCTGCGAATAGACAAAACCTGCGACGAGATCGAACTGTGCCGCAGCCTTGCGCCGGGCGATCAGGCGGAGAAACGGCCAGCGCTGTACCACGTTCAGGAAGCGCCGACTGCCAAGTATGGCATTGCGGCGCATGGCCCAGCGCGTCTTGATCGACCATGTGTCTGGATAAATGGACATAGTGTTGTCCAAAAGGTTGGACTTCTGATAGCCTCCGGTCAAATCGAAACTGCGCTTGTTCCGGACTCGCGTTTTCCCGGAGAGCTCTTGAATGGAGCGAGACCGCCAAACTGTCATTGTGGGAGCCGGAATAGGCGGGCTGGTGTGCGCGATCATGCTGGCCGCGCGCGGCGCAAGGGTCTGCGTGATTGAGAAGGAAGCTGGGCCGGGAGGCAAGGCGCGGCAGCTAGACGTCGATCATGTGCCGATTGATGCCGGCCCCACAGTGTTCACGCTGCGATCGGTTTTTGATGCGGTGTTCGAGGCAGCAGGCGCATCAATGGAAGACCATCTGGTGTTGCGCCGCGCGGACGTGCTGGCCCGGCACGCCTGGGGTGACGGATCGCAGCTCGACCTGTTCGCCGATCATGAGCGTAGCTGCGAAGCGGTACGCCAGTTCGCAGGCGCGCGCGGCGAAGCCGGCTTCCGTTCCTTCAGCGCCGAGGCGAGACGGATCTTCGATATCCTAGACGCGCCGCTGTTGCGCCGTTCGAAGACCTATCCGCCGGGGCTGATGTGGCGGATCGGATTGTGGCGGGTCGGCGCCCTGCTCGCGATCCGGCCTTACGAAAGCCTGTGGAAAGTGCTGCACGAGCATTTCGATGATCCGCGCCTTATCCAGCTGTTCGCCCGCTATACCACCTACTGCGGATCATCCCCCTTCCTCACGCCAGCGACCTTGATGCTGATCGCCCATGTCGAGGCACAAGGTGTCTGGGCCATTGAAGGGGGTATTTCCGCCTTGGCGGGCGCGTTGGAAAAGCTGGCGCGGCACCTTGGCGTATCCATCCGGTACGACACCGCGGCGCAGTGCATCGAAACCGCCGGTGGCCGCATCTCCGGCGTCACGCTTGCCAATGGCGAACGGATTGCGGCTGACCATGTCGTTTTCAATGGCGACCCTGCCGCTCTGGCTGCCGGGATGCTGGGACCCGATGTCACCAGCGCGGTTCGCCGGGTGCCGGAAAAGAAACGCTCCCTTTCAGCGCTGGTGTGGCTCGCCCATGCACGGTGCGAAGGGTTCGACCTGGCGCACCACAATGTCTTTTTTTCGTCGGACTATCCGGCCGAGTTTCGCGACATCGCCAGCGGCCGGCCGCCCAGTGACCCGACTGCTTATGTCTGTGCGCTGGACCGGGGATCGGGCGACACGCCCGCCGGACGCGAACGGTTCCAGATCATCGTCAATGCGCCCGCCAACGGCGACACCCATGCCCTGGGAACAAGGGAGAGAGAGCAATGCACGAACGCCATGCTGAACCGGCTCAGCGCCTGCGGGCTGACGCTGGAGGAGCCGTTGCCGCACCGGCTGGTCACGCCGGAGGATTTTTCCCGTCTCTTCCCGGGGACGGGTGGAGCCCTTTATGGACGGGCCTCGCACGGGTGGGCGGCAAGCTTCCTCAGGCCCGGCAGCCGGACGGCGATCCCTGGTCTCTACTGCGCGGGGGGGGCGACGCATCCTGGCGCGGGCGTACCGATGGCCGCCTTGTCGGGGATCCAAGCGAGCGAGGCATTGCTGGCCGACCAGCCTTCGACGTCATGGTTCCACCGCAGGGCTACCGCTGGTGGTATGTCGACGCGATCAGCGATGACGGCGCCTATGGGCTGACCATCATCGGCTTCATCGGCAGCGTCTTTTCCCCTTACTACCGCAAGTCAGGGCGCGGACAGCCAACCGATCACAGCTGCCTCAACATCGCGCTCTATGGCCGGCGCGGTGCGCGCTGGGTGATGACCGAGCGGGGCGACAGAGACACCCACCAGTCAACCGACGCGCTCACCATCGGGCCGAGCGCGATGCGCTGGGATGGCGACCGGCTGGTGATCGATATCGAGGAGCGCGACATCAGGCTGGGCGTGCCTTGGCGGCGCAAGGTCAGAGGTCAGGTTGTCCTCCACCCAGAGATGCTGAGCCTCTCACCGTTCCGGCTGGATCCCGCAGGACGGCATCATTGGCATGCCATCGCGCCTCGGGCGCGCATCGAGGTAAAGATGCAGGCGCCCGACATCAGCTGGAACGGCAGTGGATATCTTGATGGCAATGACGGGATCGAACCGATCGAGCAGGGTTTCCGCAGGTGGCATTGGAGCCGCGCGCACATGGGCCGCGACGTTGCCGTGATCTACGAAGGCGAGCGACGCGATGGGAGCATGTTCGGCAGCGCCATCCGTTTCGACGCGAGCGGGACCCCGCATGAGGAAGAATTGCCGCTGGTTGCCCCGCTGCCGCCGACATGGTGGGCGATGCAGCGCCAGACACGCGCCGACAGGGGGCACGCGTCCGTCCTGAAGACATGGGAGGATTCGCCCTTTTACGCCCGGTCCACAGTGGCATCGCGATTGTGGGGGACGAGTGTGACCGCGGTTCAGGAAAGCATCTCGCTCGACCGGCTCATCAATCCGGTGGTGCAGTGGATGCTGCCCTATAAGATGCCGAGGGAGGCGGGCTAAAGCCGCAGACTAGCTGTCCTGTTCAGCGGCCTGTTTGCGAGCGGCCTCTTCCTTATCCTTGGCAATTTCGCGGTTCACGGACCAGAGTTGCCAGAAGCCGAAGCCGAGCGCGACGGCGCCAAAGAAAACAATCTCGATCCAGCCGATATGTTCGAACGGGGTGGATTCCATCGCCTCTCTCCCTTTATCCGAACTTATGTCGTCGCTTGGTTTTGCGCAAATTCCGCAATGAGTGAGGCTGCCAGCGCAGGATCCTCCTCATGCGCAAGATGGCCGAGGCCGGGCAATTCCCGTGCTTCGCAATCGGGGATGAGCGAGGCTGCCCCCGCCACCGCCGATGGCGGAATGGCATTGTCCCGTCCACCCCACAGAAGAAGGGTTGGCGAGCGCAGGCGCGGCAATGCATCGCGCAAAGGCTCCAGCTGCCAATTGGCCATCATCCTGATCGCGCCGTCACAATGGCCGGAATGGCTGAACAGGCGCTGATACAATTGCGCGCTATCCGCATCGATCCGCGATCCGGTAGACCGCTCAAGGAAGCGACGGGTCTCACCCGGGCGCGCGGCGAGACGGGAAAAGATGATGGAGACGAATGGATTGGTGAACAGGATCCTGGCGAGCGTCGGAAATAGTCGCGCGGCGATGCCCGGGAAGGGCAGCAACGCAGGCGTCAGGCCGACCAGCGGGATGGCGAGATTGCGGTCGAGCAGAAGCTGCGCGGCGATCGCGACGCCCGCGCTGTGCCCGACAATCAGGTCGGGATTCACATCCAACACATCGAGCAATTCGCCAAGTGAGGCTGTCATCGCCGGCAGCGTAACGGAGCGCGCAAAGTTACCACGGGTGAAGCCGTGCCCCGGCAGATCGATGGCAATCACCCGCCAGTGCTCCGCCAGTAATGGCATGACGCCGCGCCAGCTGTGGGTGGCAGCGCCTGTGCCGTGGATGAGCAGACAGACCGGTGCCCTTCCCTCTGCGTCTCCCTGTGCCGGCCCCATATCCTGCACATGCCAGCGGTAGTGGGCGGCATCGACAAAGCGGCTGGCTGGCCGGTTTGGCCAGTCCACCCCGTCCTTCGCCCAGTCAGGATAGCGACTGCTCACAGGCTCTCTATGGCCGCCACCATCGCCGCGCTGCCGGCATGGGGGAGCGGCAGGTAGCGCCCGCCCATCGCCGCAGCCAGTGCGGCTGCCTCCTCACGCGGGCGTGGTGATATGTCGATGACGACGCTGGCGATGCCGCTATCCGCCACCTGCTTCGCCGCAGCCATGGCCTCTTCCATCGCGGTTGAGCGATCCCCCCCGGATGCATTGGCGACATTCGCCTTTCCATCAGTCAGCATGGCAATCAGCGGCGTCGATCCCGCGCGCTCGGCCTGCTCTGCCAAACCATGCGCGGCAAGGACACCGGCCGCGAGCGGGGTGCCCCCACCGCCGGGCAGAGCCGCCAGGGCCCGGCGGGCGCGGGTGAGTGATCGGGTCGGTGGCAGCAGCAGTTCTGCCGCCGTTTGCCGGAAGGCGATCAGCGCGACCTCCGATCGCTTCACATAGGCTTCGGCGAGCAGCAGTTCGACCGCACCCTTCGCTTCGGCAAGCCGCGCCATGGCGGAGGATCCCGAAGCATCAACCGCAAAGATGGTGAGGCTGGTCGACCGCTGTTCGAACCGGCGGATGCGCAGGTCAGAGAGGCGCAACTGCAGACGATCATCATCCTGCCCCGCCCGCTCGCGCCGTCGGATCGTCTGCCATGGGGCGGCGGCGCGCAATGTGTCGATCAGGGCGAGACGCTTGCCCTGTCCCGGTGTTCCGGCACGCGAACCCAGCGGACGGCCCCGGCGGGCGGATTTGCGCTTCTGCCCCGCGCGTCCGCCAGCGCCCCGACCATGACGCCGCACGCCCTTACCAATGGCGGCAAGGACATCAGGCGGAATAGCGGCGGTGGCAGCGTCAAGCATCATGTCCGCAAGATCAGCATCAGTCGGCGGCTGTTGTTCACTGTCCCCAGCCGCATCCTGCTGTGCCTCGGGCTCGGGCGGGCTTTCCGGCGGCGGGGGAACCGATTCCGGCAAGCGCGTGGCGCGGGGCGCAAGCACCAACCGAACCGCCGCCGCCAGATCATCATCATCCACCTCCCGCCGACCGTGGAGCGCGGCATGACCGCGCGCCGCCCGGTCAGCGAAGATCGCGGACCTGACCGATACAACCCCAAGCGCAGCGGCCGTCGCTGCAAGCGCCCGCCGTTGCTCATCCGCGAGCGGCGCCACTGCATCACAGGCAATGGCAGCCGGCCAGCCTGCCGCGCCAAATTCACGCAAGCCGCCGACATGGCAGATGAAGGCGCATCGCTCAGCCAGCCTGTCCGGAACGGTTTCTTCATCGTCGCGCCCGTCATCGAGCAGGATCGCTGCAAGCTGGCCCTCATCAAGCGCCTGAGCGACCGGAACGGCCACCTCGCCTGCCATGCGCTCCGCCATTGGGAGCAGCAGGATCCCGTCCGCCGCTGCCTCAATCAACCCGACCGCATGCACGGGACGCCCGGATGCCAGCGTCGCGGCAAAATCCAGCCCGCCGATGAGACGGGCTATGTCGACATTGGCCGGGACGCGCACCCACGCCCTGTCGCCAGAAAGCGTGGTTTTGAGATGGGCCAGCATGGCATCACGCACCGGGCCATCGCCGCTGAGGACGATGCCGCCCAGGCGGATCGGATCGCAGGCGAACAGCGCAAGGGCCAGAGCCGGATCGCTGCCGCCATCATTGCCGGCGGCAGTCATGGTCAGCCGAACAATTCGCCGAGCGCGCGTTCGATGCGCACGGTCGATCCCGTTTCATCGAGCACATTGCGGCGCAGGCGATGGCGCAGCGCGAGCGGGGCAATCGCCCGGATGTGCTGGCGCGTCACAGCCTTTTTGCCATCGAGCGCGGCGAGTGCGCGACAGGCCCGCAAAAGGGTGAGTTCCCCGCGCAAACCATCCGCCCCCACAGCGCGGCACAGTTCCGCCATGTCCGCAATGGCGGAATCCGGTGCTTCGACCTTTGGCAAAGCGGACTTGGCCTTGGCGATCCGTTTCAGCACCTTGGCGTCCTCTTCGCGCCATTGCTCTGCAAAGCCGGCAGGGTCGCGCTCTGCTGCATCGCAGCGGCGCATGATTTCCACCCGGTCATCGATTGCTTCGGGCGTGCGCACCTCGACCGAGAGACCAAAGCGGTCGAGCAGCTGCGGGCGCAGTTCGCCCTCCTCCGGATTGCCACTGCCGATCAGCACAAAGCGGGCCGGGTGACGAACCGACAACCCATCGCGTTCGACAAGATTCTCGCCGGAAGCTGCGACATCCAGCAGCAGGTCGACGACATGATCCTCGAGCAGGTTGATCTCGTCTATGTAGAGGAAGCCCCGGTGCGCGCGGGCGAGCAAGCCGGGTTCGAAACGCTTTTCCCCCCGTGTCAGCGCCGCTTCGAGATCCAGGGTGCCGACCACCCGATCCTCGGTCGAGCCGAGCGGCAGATCGACGAAGGGAACCGGTGCCTTGACGGTGCGCACCTTCGCATCCGGCACATGATCGGGACTGCGCGCGGCCTCATCAGGATGGCTGTTGTAACGACATCCGGCGACCATCGGGATCGGCGGCAACGTAGCGGCCAATGCGCGTGCCGCAGTCGACTTGCCGGTACCGCGATCGCCGAAGATCATCACGCCGCCGACGCGCGCGTCCACTGCCGCAATCAGCAGTGCGCGCTTCATTTCTTCCTGGCCAACAATGGCGCTGAACGGAAATGCCCCCATGGCGGTTAAGCTAACAGAAGGCATGGCGCGCGCAAGACTGGCGCGCGAACCATCATTCCGCGGCCACCAATTCCTCCCGTTCATCAAGCGGATACGCGAGGCGGGTCAGCATTTCCTTGGGGCAGACTTGCCAGAACCGATCCCGCCAGCGATCCCAGTCGGCGAGCAATTCTTTGCCCCAACCACTGTCCGTCATCGCGACATGCTGTTCGATCAAATCCTTGAGAACGCCTTCCCAATGCGTGCTGGCAAGGCGTTGCCAAACGATGCTTTCCGGGTTGGCGCGCTTTGCAAAGCGATCCTCCAGATCGAGGACGAAGGCCATCCCGCCGGTCATGCCCGCCCCGAAATTGGAGCCGACCGAACCCAGAATGACGGCAACGCCGCCGGTCATATATTCGCAGCCATTGGCACCGCAGCCTTCGACGACCACTTCCGCGCCTGAATTGCGCACAGCGAACCGTTCACCTGCCTGACCCGCAGCGAACAACTGACCCGAAGTGGCGCCGTAGAGCACGGTATTGCCGATGATGCTGTTGTCCCGGCTGACCAGCGGCGATTTGACCATCGGCCGCACCGCAATACGCCCACCGGAGAGACCCTTGCCGACATAGTCATTGGCATCGCCGAACACTTCGAGCGTGATGCCCTGGCAAAGGAAGGCGCCAAGCGACTGGCCCGCACTGCCGCGCAGGCGGACATGGACATGGCCGTGATTGAGCGCCTTCATGCCGAAGCGAGAGGTGATCTCCGCCGAAAGCCGCGTGCCGACCGCCCGGTGCGTGTTGCGCACGGTATAGGTCAGCTGCATCTTCTCGCCACGCTCGAACACCGGCCGGGCATCATGCAGGATTTGCGCGTCGAGGCTGTCCGGCACCTCATTGCGGTGCCCTTCGATGGCAAAGCGGCGCTCGGTATCCGGTGCGTCGACCTTGGCGAGGATAGGGTTGAGATCGAGATCGTCGAGATGCTCGGCACCGCGGCTCACCTGTCGCAGCAGTTCCGTGCGGCCGATGATCTCGTCAAGGCTGTGGAAACCGAGCCTTGCAAGGATTTCGCGCACTTCCTCTGCGATGAAGGTCATCAGATTGATGACCTTTTCAGGGCTGCCGGTGAATTTGGCGCGCAGCTTTTCATCCTGTGTGCACACACCGACCGGGCAGGTGTTGCTGTGGCACTGGCGCACCATGATGCAGCCCATGGCAACGAGGCTGAGCGTGCCGATGCCATATTCCTCCGCCCCGAGGATCGCCGCGATGACAACATCCCTCCCGGTCTTCAGACCGCCGTCGGTGCGCAGTTTCACGCGGTGACGAAGGCCGTTGAGGGTCAACACCTGGTTGACTTCACTGAGGCCCATTTCCCACGGCGTGCCGGCATATTTGATGCTGGTCTGCGGGCTTGCCCCGGTGCCACCGACGTGGCCGGAAACGAGGATCGCATCGGCATGCGCCTTGGCAACACCGGCGGCGACCGTGCCGATGCCGGCGGAACTCACCAGCTTCACGCAGACGCAGGCGCGCGGATTGATCTGCTTCAGATCATAGATCAGCTGTGCCAGATCCTCGATCGAATAGATGTCATGGTGCGGCGGCGGGGAGATGAGCGTTACGCCCGGCGTCGAGTGGCGCAGGCGCGCGATCATCTCGCTCACCTTAAAGCCCGGCAACTGGCCGCCCTCTCCGGGCTTGGCGCCCTGCGCGACCTTGATCTCAATCTCGTCGCACGCGCCGAGATATTCTGCAGTGACACCGAAACGGCCTGACGCGATCTGCTTGATCACGCTGTTGGCATTGTCGCCATTGGCATAGGGTTTGTAGCGCGCGCTATCCTCCCCGCCCTCACCCGATACCGCCTTCGCGCCGATGCGGTTCATGGCGATCGCCAGCGTCTCATGCGCTTCCGGAGAAAGAGCGCCGAGGCTCATCCCCGGCGTGATGAACCGCTTGCGGATTTCCGTAATCGCCTCGACCTCATCGAGCGGCACGGGTTTGCGCGCGTCGGTGAACTCCAGCAGGTCGCGCAGATAGACCGGCGGCAGATCACGGATGCCGCGTGAGAAGGCGAGATAGGTGGAATAGCTGTCAGTCGCGACCGCCGTCTGGAGGAGGTGCATGAGCTGTGCCGACCATGCGTGCGTCTCCCCACCGGCGCGCTGGCGGTAGAAACCGCCGACCGGCAGGCGCACTACATCGGGCTGGAAGGCGGCCTCATGCCGTTCCTGCGCATTGACCGACAGGCTGACATAGCCTTCGCCCGAGATTTTGGCGGGCATGCCGGGGAACAGATCATTCACCAGACTGCGCGACAGGCCGACCGCCTCGAAATTGTAGCCGCCGCGATAGCTGGAGATGACCGCGATCCCCATCTTTGACATGATCTTGAGGAGACCATCGTCGATCGCCTTGCGGAAATTGGCGAGGCACTGATCGAGCGTGCGGGAACCGGCCAGACCACGGGCGTGACGGTCAGCAATCACAACCTCGGTCAGCCAGGCGTTGACGGTGGTGGCGCCGACACCGATCAGCACGGCAAAGCTGTGCGTATCGAGGCATTCGCTGGAACGGACATTGACCGAGGCATAAGAGCGCAGCCCCTGCCTGACGAGGTGGGTGTGGACGGCTGCAGCCGCCAGCACCATCGCGATGCCGACGCGGTCCTTGCTCTTATGCTCATCGGTCAGAAACAGCTCCGACCGGCCGGCACGAACGGCCGCCTCCGCTTCTGCACGCACGCGGGCGATAGCTTCGCGCAGGCCGGCAGCGCCGGAGCCTGAATCGAAAGTGCAGTCGATGTCCGCCACGGCATCGCCGAACGTCGCCTTGAGGCGCGCCCAATCGGCGTTGAGCAGCACGGGTGAATCGATCACCAGAACCGAGGCATTCTGCCCCGCGGTATCGAGGATGTTGGCGAGGTTCGAGAAGCGCGTCTTGAGGCTCATCACATGCCGTTCGCGCAAGCTGTCAATCGGCGGGTTGGTGACCTGGCTGAAATTCTGGCGGAAGAATTGGTGGAGCAGCCGCGGCTTATCCGAGATGACCGCCAGCGGCGTATCATCACCCATGGAGCCGACCGCTTCCTTGCCACCCTCCACCATTGGCGAGAGGATGAGTTCAATATCCTCTAGCGTCAGGCCGGCTGCGACCTGATGCCGGATCAGCGTTTCACCCGAAAGGACAGGCATCGCCTCATCCTGTGCAGGCGGCAGATCCGCGAGGGTGCGGAAGCCCTTCACCAGAGAGGCATAATCCTGTTCCGCAGAGATGCGGTCCTTGACCTCTCGGTCGAAATAGAGCCGCCCTTCCTCCAGATCGACGGCGAGCATCTCGCCCGGGCCGAGCCGGCCTTTTCGGCTGACATTCTGTTCGGGAACGACAACCATCCCGCTTTCCGACCCGACGATGACGAGGCCGTCATCAGTGACCGTGTAGCGCAGCGGGCGCAGGGCATTTCTGTCCATGCCCGCAACCGCCCAGCGGCCATCGGTCATGGCGAGCGCGGCCGGGCCGTCCCAAGGCTCCATCACAGACGCGAAATACTGGTACATCGCATGATGGGCAGGCGGCATTTCAGGCTCATGCGCCCACGCCTCTGGCACCAGCATCAGCTTGGCGGTCGGCGCCTCTCGCCCTGAACGCACGATGGTTTCGAACACAGCGTCGAGCGCGGCGGTATCCGACGCGCCGGCCGGGATGACCGGTTTAATCTCTTCCGACTGATCACCGAAGGCGAGGCTCGCCATCTTGATCTCGTGACTCTTCATCCAATTCTTGTTGCCGCGGATCGTGTTGATCTCGCCATTGTGGGCGAGGCAGCGGAACGGCTGGGCAAGCCACCATTGCGGGAAGGTGTTGGTGGAATAGCGCTGGTGGAAGATCGCCACGCGGCTCTCGAACCGCTCATCGACGAGATCGGGGTAGAAGAGCGACAGGCTCTCGGCGAGGAACAGCCCCTTGTAGATGATCGACCGGCAGGACAGCGAGCAGATGTAGAAATCCGCAATCTGCGCGGCAACGATGCGCCGTTCGATGCGGCGGCGGACAAGGTAGAGCTTTTTCTCGAACTCCTGTTCGCTCTCCTCTTCAGGCAGCGGGCCAGCGATCATGATCTGCTCAATTTCAGGGCGGGTGCGCTGAGCCTTTTGCCCGATCACCCCGACATCGACCGGCACCTGCCGCCAGCCGTAGATGGTGTAGCCAGCCTCGATGATCGCGCTTTCGACAATGGTACGGCAGCTTTCCTGCGCGCCGAGATCGGTGCGTGGCAGGAACACCATGCCCACAGCCAGCCGGTTAGGCAGCACCTTATGCCCCGAATGGGCAATAGCATCGTCAAAGAAACGGACGGGCAGGTCGACATGGATGCCCGCGCCATCGCCCGTCTTGCCATCGGCATCGACCGCGCCACGGTGCCACACCGCCTTGAGCGCATCGATCGCGGCGGCGACCACGCGACGCTGGGGCTTGCCATCAGTCGCGGCAACGAGGCCGACGCCGCAGGCATCGCCCTCATAGTCGGGGCGATACATGCCTTCGCGCGCCAAACGCTCATGCTCGGGGGTGGGGTAGTGCATCGTCATTGCTTTCATTCGACCTTCACGGCGGCATCGGCGGCGGCAGCGGCAGCGGCGGCTGCGTCCGCACCAGTGGCATTGGCCTGATCCATCGCCGCGCCCATGAACGCGGGCATGAGTTCAACCATCATCGAAGCCATGGTCTGAACCATCTCGGGATCATTCATGAGGGTCAGGGAATCTTCGGCATAGCGGGCGCCAGTGGGCGTCGCGAAAAAGGCATCAAGCTCACCCAGTTCGGTGAGGCTGTAGCGGCGCGCATAGATGCGGGCGATGGCAGCGCGGATCGGCGGCTCGATACGCTCAAAGACCGGGATCAACGCCTCATTCATACGGCGCAGGCCGGCTTCTGCCTCTTCACTTGCCGCCGTTGCAGCAGCATCGCCTTCGGCGGTCCCGCTGAGCGGACGACCGGTGCGCGCCTCATGCTGCGCGCGGCGGCCTTCCTTGCTGTTTTCGTCGGGAATCCAGGCGGTGTCCGCCATCGCATCGTCCACGCCGCCCACCATCGCCATGGTCGAATCGATGGTCGAATCCATTACGCGCCGGAAGGTCCCGATCGGCCAGATGCGATCCACAACACGCTCGGCAGCGGCGAGGCGCTCGGGGTCAGGTTCCGGCAAGGCGGTGGCATCGGTTGCGGGTTGGGCGGTGGGCGCAGTCTGCGCGGTAGCCACGGCCCCAGTCCCGGCAAGCATCATGGCGAGGGGAAGTGCGATGCGTCCGATCATCCTCATGCCGCAATCCTCTCCTGTGCTGCTGCTGCCAGCCAGCGGTCGATGTGCTGCGCAACATCACGCCCGTCACGGATGCCCCAGACGACAAGGCTGGCGCCGCGCACAATATCCCCCGCCGCGAACACGCCGTCGATGGCGGTCATCATGCTGCCATCGACACGCAGCGTGCCCCAGCGGGTGAGCGACAGATCAGGCGCGCCGAACATCACCGGCAGATCCTCCGCATCAAAGCCCAAAGCCTTGATCACCATATCCGCCGGGCGATGATCGAGCCGGTCGGGGTCAGCCTCCGGCGCGCGGCGGCCGCTTGCGTCAGGCGCGCCGAGGCGCATGCCGCGCACCGACACGCCGGTGACCTTGCCGCCTTCGCTGGTGAAAGCTTCCGGTGCGGAGAGCCAGTCAAACACCACGCCTTCTTCTTCGGCATTGGCGACCTCGCGCTGGCTGCCGGGCATGTTGGCGCGATCGCGGCGGTAGAGACAGCGGACCGAAGCCGCGCCCTGACGCACGGCGGTGCGCACACAGTCCATTGCGGTATCGCCGCCGCCGATCACGACGACATGCTTGCCCGCAGCATTGAGGGTACCATCGGCAAAGGCCGGCACATTGTCCCCGAAGCCGACGCGGTTGGAAGCGATGAGATAGTCGAGCGCCTCATGCACGCCCTGTGCGTCGTCCCCCGGCGCGGTCAGCGCGCGCGCCTTATAGACGCCGGTCGCCACCAGCAGCGCATCGTGCCGCGACTGAAGTTCGGAAAGGGTGGCATCACGACCAATTTCGAAGCCAAGGCGGATGGCAATGCCGCCGGCTTCGAGCCGTTCGATGCGGCGCATCACCACCGGCTTTTCGAGCTTGAAACCGGGGATCCCATAAGTGAGCAGGCCGCCGGCGCGGTCGTGCCGGTCATAGACCGTCACATCATGCCCGGCGACGCGCAGATATTCCGCCGCGGTCAGCCCGGCCGGACCGGCGCCGATGATGCCGATTGATTTGCCGGTCGGCTTGCCCGGAACCAGCGGCTGCACCCAGCCGCGTTCCCATGCCGTATCGGTGATGTATTTTTCCACGCTGCCGATGGTGACTGCGCCGTGGCCGGAGAATTCGATGACGCAATTGCCTTCGCACAGCCGGTCCTGCGGGCAGATGCGGCCGCAGATTTCCGGCATGGTCGATGTGGCGTTGGAGAGTTCATAGGCTTCCTCTAGCCGCCCTTCAGCAGCGAGGCGGAGCCAGTCCGGGATGTGGTTGTGCAGCGGGCAGTGCACCGAGCAATAAGGCACACCGCATTGCGAGCAGCGGGCCGACTGTTCAGCGGCCAACGCATCGTCATAGCGCGCAGCGATCTCCGCAAAATCCTGTGCACGCAAATCGGGCTCACGCTTCGCTGGATAGCGCTGCGCCTTATCCACGAATTGCAGCATGCCGCCGTCGGCCATCGCTTACCCGTCCTTCTTCGCATTCAGGAAGGCCGCGTCCCACGCAGCCGATGATCTGATGGCGAAACGGACAGCCGCTGTCACGGGCGTCACGCAATAAAGGGCAATTACATTGACAAAATCCTACAGCTGCCGGGGGACGATCCTCACATCGCCCGGCAAGGCCTGTTGGAAATGTCCTACAAGTTGACTATCTCAAGGTCAGCCAGATCAGCGCCGCGCTGCCGACCACGATGCGATACCAGGCGAAGGGCGCGAACCCGTGGCGGGCGACGATCGCCACGAACGCCTTGACCACCACCAGCGCGACAAGGAAGGCGCAGCCGAACCCGATACCGATCATGCCCAGATCATCGGCGGAGAGCAGGTCGCGATCCTTGTAGAGTGCGTACACCGTCGCGCCCGCCATCGTCGGCACAGCGAGAAAGAAGCTGAACTCTGCCGCGGTCTTGCGTTCCACCCCCATCAGCAGCGCGCCCAGGATGGTCGCGCCGGAGCGGCTGACGCCCGGGATCATCGCAATGCACTGCACCGCGCCGATAGCGACGGCGGTGCGCAGCGGCATCGCCTCAACGCTTTCAATACGCACCACCTTTACCATGCGTTCGATGGCGAGGATCGCAATGCCGCCAAGGACCAGCGCTATCGCCACCACCTCCGGCGACTGCAGCACGGCGCGGATCGCTTCATAGGCGAGAGCGCCGACAACCATCGCGGGGAAGAAACCGATCAGGATGTTGCGGGTGAAAGCGATCGAATCCGCATCGCGGGCGAGCAGGCCCATGCCGACATTCCAGAATCGCTGCCAATAGACCACCAGCACCGCGAGGATGGCGCCGAGCTGGATCGCAATCTTGAAGGTGACCGAGCTTGAGTCGGTAAAGCCGAGCAATTCGCCGCCGAGGATGAGATGCCCGGTCGAGGAGACCGGCAGGAATTCGGTTAGCCCTTCGACGATACCGAGGATGATCGCCGTCCAGATATCGCCGCTCACCGGCAGTCCCCCTTCATGTCGAAATGCAGGCGACCGTGCCGATCAGGCGGCAGCCTTGCCCGTGAAACGGCCGTGACGGCGATAGATGTCGAGCCAGCCGGCAGCGACCGCATCGAGCGAAGTGGGCACCACGCCGAGGTCCGCCAAACCGGGCATGCCGGCGGCAACCACATTGTCGCGCGACAGCATGGCCCATTGATCAGCCGTGATCGGAGCGCCGGGCAGCCAGCCGGTCGCGCTCGCCATCGCGCCAGCCAGCACATCCGGCATATCGATCAAGAGCGGCGAACGGCCGATGGACTTGGCAATCCATTCCAGCAATTCCCGCATGGTCAGGATCTGCGGCCCGCCAAGTTCATAGGTGCGCCCCGCATGCGAGGGATCAGCCAGCGCAGCGCGCACCGCATCCGCCACATCACCGACAAACACCGGCTGGAATTTGGTGTGCGGTGCCACCACCGGCATCACCGGGGCCATGCTGAGCAGCCCGGCAAAGCGGTTCACAAACTGGTCGCCGCGCCCGAAGACGATCGAGGGGCGCAGGATGATCGCACCGGCATGGGCGGCGCGCACGGCCGCTTCGCCGGACGCTTTGCTGCGCCCATAGGCCGAGGGGCTGCCGGCATCCGCGCCGATTGCGGACATCTGGAGCATGGCCGCACCGGCAGACTGCGCCGCCTGGGCCACATTGCGGGCGACATCGACATGAAAGCGATCGAAATCCCCCTTGAGGATGCCAACGAAGTTGACCACCGCATCGCTGCCTGTGACGACGCGGGCGACAGCGTCAGCGCAGGTCGCATCGACAGCGGCGAACTGCACCTGCCCAAGGTTGGCGAGCGCGCGCACTTCGAACGCGCGCTTTGGATGGCGCTGCGCGATACGCACACGCGCACCGGCGCGCATCAGCGCCTCTGCGGCATGGCGCCCCAAGAAACCGCCGCCACCGACCAGGGTAACAAGCTTGCCATCAAGGCGGGGGGCAGCAGAAGCAGTCATGGCACCATCAATTTCCGGTTGGGCAGCAATGCCACGCGCATATGCGTGTCTGCGCGCGCGAAGCAAGGGGAGAAACCCGCTGACCGCCAGCTTTACAAGCTTTGGCCGGGAAAAGCCGACCAGCGATGTTGACAAGCCCGCGCCCCCACCGCTAAGCGCCGCCGCCTACCCCGTGCCCAGATGGCGGAATTGGTAGACGCACCAGCTTCAGGTGCTGGCGCTCGCAAGGGCGTGGAGGTTCGAGTCCTCTTCTGGGCACCATTTTCCTTTCATCCTTCGTCCGGTGGACGAAGGTGACAGCGAAATCCCGACAGCGCAGTGCGAAGTTGTTCTTCGCCCCTTTCCTATCCGGCATTGCCCTGTCCGGGCGCGCGACCTATCGTCCGCGTAACAATGTCACATCGGGAGGGTTTGCCCATGTCGCCTTTTGCCGCCGACTTCCTGGAAAAGAACCGCATATTTCTGGGCGTACTGGCGATCATTGTGTCGCTGGCGACGTGGGGGATGGATTTGGCCGAGTGGGTTTATCAATGCCCCTATTGCCGCGTGCAGCGCAGCGCCATCGGGGTGATCGGCGTGATCCTGTTGCTGCCTTTTTACCACCACTGGATCCTGCGCATGACCGGCAGCACCGTGGGCGTGTTGGGGCTGGTGGTGGCCGCCAACCAGAATTTCAATCACATCCTCAGGATGCAGCAGGGCACTTTTGACTGGGGCGAGAGGTGGTACATCCACCCCTGGCTGTTGTCCGGATTTGCGCTGTTCATCCTCACCGCGCTGCTGATGATCCTGTGGTCACAGCCTTACCGCCGGGAAGCAGAGCAACCCGCCCCATGATCATGCGCGCCCGTTCAGCATCATGAAAGCTTGATGCGCCTAGGGCGTCGGCGTTCGCAGCCCAGCGCCGCTTGTTCGAGGACCAGATATCATGCGCCGTCCGCTTGCCATCGCCGCCTTTGCCGCGCTTGCCCTGACTGCACCCGCATCCGCACAGACGGATGCCGTCCAGGCGCTGGAGGCCATCGACAACCGGGCCGCGATCGAGGCCGGGGCCGAGGTGATCGAACGCAGCCTTGCGATGCTGATGGCCATGCCGGTGGGTCCGATGCTGGAACCACTGCGCCGGATTGATCCCGATGCCCTGCCCTATGCGGACGAGGACAGCACGCTGGGCGACCTCACCGACGCTGACGGCAACCTGCCCGAGCGGGCCGGCGAGGAAGCGAGAGTTGCCGGTACAGTGGCCGGAGCGGCGGCTCGCGATCTCGCGGTCGCCCTGCCCGTCCTCACCGCCATGGCCCGCGACATGGCAGCACAATGGCGGGCCCGCATTGCCGACGCGCGCGAGGCTGCGCGCCGCTGATCATCCCCCTTTGCGGTTCGGGGCACAGCCGTTTCGGAAATTGTCCCCAGTTTTTCAAAGGACAGACGCTTCCATCGCGCCCCTTCCCGCATTAGGCAGGGCGGCATGTGGCAGCTTTACCAATTCCCGCTCTGTCCGTTCAGCCGCAAGGTGCGCTTGCTGCTCGGTGAAAAGGGCGTCGCCTATGATCTGGTGCTCGAGCATCCCTGGGAGCAGCGCCCCGGTTTCCGCGACATAAACCTGGCCGGACGCACGCCCGCGATGCTCGATACGGCGCGGGACATCACCCTGTCCGATTCGGTGGCGATCTGCGAATTTTTCGAAGAGAGCGAACCCGCCAAGCCGCTGTTTGCCGGAAGTGCCGCGCAGCGCGCCGAAATCCGCCGGCTGGTCGCCTGGTTCGACAGCAAATTCTACGCCGAGGTGGGCGCGCCGCTGCTCCAGGAAAAGATGATCAAGCGGCTGTTCTACCGCCAGGCCCCCGATGCGACGATGCTGCGCCATTCGATGCGCGCGGCGACCGAGCATATGGAAATGATCGGCGCACAGCTCGACCATCACCGCTGGCTGACCGGCACGACGCTGACCATGGCCGACCTCGCCGCTGCGGCCCATATCTCTGTCGCCGACTATCTCGGCGGGATTGACTGGACCGGGCATGACACGGTGCGGGACTGGTATGCGACGCTGAAAAGCCGCCCCAGCTTCCGCCCGCTGCTCGATGAGCGGATGGGGCCGTTGCTCCCCCCGCCCCATTATTCGGACGTGAATTTCTGAGATCCCCGCCTGCCTGATCAGGCGCGGCGCAGGACAGCGATATAGTTGAGCGCGGTGCTGCCACCGGTGCGGAAACCGCGCGTCTTCATGTCCGGGCCGATCCCGGTCATGTCACTGACAACAAGGCCCGATGCGGTCGCCAAAGCTTCCAGCTCATCCGGGGTCAGGAACTTATCCCAGTCATGCGTGCCCTTGGGGATCGCGCCGACGGCCTCCGCCGCCTCCACCAGCAGCAGGCGGCTGGCCGCCGTGCGATTGGGGGTCGACAGGATCATCAGGCCGCCATCGGCCAACCGCGCCGCAAGGGCATCAAGGAAGGTCGAAGGATCGACGACATGTTCGATCACCTCCATCGAGGTGACGAGATCGAATGTCCCGAGCGGCCCGGCAAAGGCGGGATCGGCGATGTCGCCATGTTCGTAGCGGATGGCGAGGCCCGAGGCGGCAGCATGGGCGCTGGCGACGGCCACATTTTCCTGCGCGGCATCCACGCCGGTCACCTCAGCGCCGAGCCGGGCGAGGGGCTCCGCGAGAAGGCCGGCACCGCAGCCGACATCGATCGCGCGCTTGCCCGCAAGTGGACGCAGCGTCTTGCCATCGCCGCCCCAATGCCGGTCAATCGCGGCGCGAATAAAAGCGAGCCGCGCCGGGTTGAGGCGATGCAGCATCGCCGAGCTGCCTTCAGGGTTCCACCAATCGGCGGCGAGCGCATTGAAATGCGCGGCTTCGGCAGGGTTGATGCTGGGTGCGGTCATGGCAAGCGATGTGGCACGCGGGGCCTGCCCTTTCAACCGCCGGTTCAGCGCGCGCCTTCGCCGGCGCGGGCCGATACCTTTTCATAGAGGTTGTCGCCCCAGCTCTGCCGTTCGCCGGAGAAGAGCCAGTCGGGCGGGATGATTTCCGGCCCGTCGCCGGGGGGTAGCGGCGGGGTGAAATAGCCGAGCGCGTAGCTGCCCATCGCATAGCCGAGCAGGCGCTGCAGTTCCGGCGCGAAATCCCGCGCGATTTCCGGCGGGCAGGAGAGATATTGATTCTCCTCCTGCCGCAGCCAGCCGAGGCAATATGTGATGTTGAGGCCCATGCGGTCCGCGCCCGAGCGGTTGGCACCGCCAGCGTGGATCACCGACCCCGAATAGACGAGCACCGAGCCCGCCTTCATTTCAGCATAGCCGACCTCATGCGGCTCCGCCTTGCGCGATCCTTCCCACAGGTGCGATCCGGGGACGACCTGGGTCGCGCCATTGGCCTCTGTAAAGTCGGTCACGGCCCAGATGGTGTTGAGCTGCGGTTCGATATCGTCGCGCAGAAAGCCGCCCCAGGCCAGCCGGTCACGGTGCAGCGGCTGTTTGCCCTGCCCGTCCATGATGCGGATGAGCTGGGTGAGGTGAAGCTGATAGGTATCAGCAAAGGGCAACAGAAAATCCTCGCACGCCCCGGTCAGCACCGGGTGCATCACAAGGTCACGGCAGGCGGCAGAGCGGGCGACAAGCGCGCCGGTGCGCGTCGTGCGGCGGCCGGTGAAATCATCCATGCCGGTCGGCGTTGCTTCGACATAGGGCATGATCTCCGCCTTCAGCCGGGCGAGCTGATCGGGAGCCATGGCATCGTCAATGATCACCGCCCCGTCACGGCGCAGCGCGGCGGCAACATCGGCGGCGGTGCAGGTTGGCGGCAGGTGGGCAAGCTGAGGCGTGGGTGTAGTCATGGCGGGCGGGCTCCCGTTGCGGAGGCGCCGAGGATGGATCAACGGGAGAGCGAGTCAAGCACCTCTATCCCGGCCGTGCGAGGCACGCCGGGGGATGGGGTGGTGCGTTGGTCCGGGCACATGGGTGCGGCCGGTGGGGTGCCGCCGACCACTGGTTTCCCAATGGCTTAGGGCAGCGGATAGCTTTGCTCCGGTCGGTCGGGATGGTGCTGGTCCCGGCCTGTGCTTGCGGTCTCGGGCAACATTGCCGCCGCCGATCATCACGAGGGATGAGCGGGGTTCACGGTCAAAGGCATCGCCCCTGCCGGAACGCATTCCGGCCGCCAGCCCCCCTTCGCATTTATGCCGGTCCTCCTCCCAGGTGCGCTTTCGAACGCGCATCCCGGGTAGTCTTGTTCCTCCACCGGCCCCAAAGGGCGACGGGCAGGACGCGGCACATCAGGGAAGTACGTCCCCTTCGCCCCGTATCCGCACGTCTGGCGCGAGCCGCCGCCCTGGCCATGGCCGAACAGCACCGCACCGGCCGCTCACCGGTGGCTGCGGGTTGCGCGAGCTCCGGCGGCGCCATTCCACCCACCATGCTCGCGCCTGTGGATGGAATGAGGAGTGATGTATAACCTATTTGGTTCTTTTTGTCAAGATCAGGGGGTGATGTGCTCCGACCTGCGCCGGAGCACGCAAGTGATCAGCCGGCGTCGGCGGGTTCGATGCGTGCGAGGAGGGCTTCGACCTGCACTTGCGCGCCGGGGGTGGCGTTGAGTTCCGCGACTGTCCCGTCAAACGGCGCGGTGAGGCTATGTTCCATCTTCATCGCTTCGAGCGTGAGCAGTTTCTGACCCTTGGTCACCGCCTGCCCTGCCGCGACATCGACCGCGATGATCTTGCCCGGCATGGGGGAGAGGATGTCGCCATC